>VAPE01002875.1_pt1 | contig 10696 bp, 8 predicted proteins | sample 3393911 | NCBI WGS metagenome assembly VAPE01 (sample SAMN08290436, study PRJNA428436) | hydrothermal vent metagenome | isolation source: Deep-sea hydrothermal vent chimney | place: Atlantic Ocean: South-mid Altantic Ridge | reverse complement strand
TATTCTTCGAAGGTCATCATAAGACGTCTCTGAGCACGGTATTAATCAACAAGGATAAAGTAAACCACAGTGATAATCGAGAAAACTCGTAAGTTTCAGTGATAGTTAAGTAAAGGGTTAAAACGAGGGCTAAACAAAAGCGAGCCAACATTAGGCTCGCTATTATAACAAAATAGGATAGTAAAGTTGCTCATATCATAGGACTTCGGATACCAGCCCGTCAGCGAAACGAATTACGCGCCGCCCATGTTAAATAACCACAGCGCGATACCGATAATAATAAGAGCGATAAATACCCAGATAAACCAACCGCCGCTCGGCTTTTTCTCACTAGCGGCAGTATTGGCTGGATTGTTTACCGCTTGATCCATAGCATTATTACCCGTCGTTCCTAGGTCGCGGGACTGACCTAGATTTGCCGTTCCTGAGAACTGCGCTGTAGCCGCTTGCTTAGCGCGTAAGACCTCTGGATCGGCTTCTTCTTGTAGAGACGTGGTCGTCGTTTTGTCATGCTCAGGACTTTGACGTTCGGCTACGGGTGCTTCGGCTTTTGGCTCTTTTACTATTGGTTCTTCAACGACTGAATCTTTAGTGGCCGGCTCTTTAACGACTGGATCTTCGACTACTGGCGTTGCAGCGACTTGTTCTTTGGCTACTGGCTCTGCCGCAACAGTTTCTTGAGGTTCATTTTGAGCTGGCGTAGAGGCAATAATATCTTCTTCTACAGGGGCGGCGGACATAGCGGCCTCGCCTGCGCTAGCCGCGAGCACCTCCTCGACGATCGTTTCTTTTACCACTGGCTCTGGCGTCGCTTCTACTGAAACTGTCTCACTAGGTGATGCAGGTCTTGCTGCGATCGTTTCTTCAACAGCGGCAGGTGGCAGTGATGACTCTGTTGCCGACTGCTTCGATGGCGTGCTAGTGCTCTCTAGATCTTCTTGCACTGAGCCTACTATCTCTTCTGGCTCTTTTGCTTTCGGCTCTTTGGTGGCTGGATCAATGGCGCTTGACTCTATATCCTCGGCAGCTAAAGCCATTACTTGAAACTCAAAGCTAGCAAAGCCAAGCTTATCGTCGGCGTTCAGCTGAACCGTTTTATTCGCCTCAATACGCTTATTATTAACAAAGGTTCCGTTAGAGGAGTCTAAGTCTTTGACATAAAGCTCAGTATCCAGCACGCTCAGTACTGCGTGGTTACGCGAAACCGCTTTACTGCCTAGCACCACATCATTATCGCTGCCACGGCCTACTGATAGGCTGTCACTAACGCTCAGCTGCAAGTCACCAAGTGCAGCGGTCAATGCGCTCAGCTGCCAAGTCGTAGTAGAGCTAGATAACTCAGATGTAGCATCTGGGGTTACTGGGTTCGATTGGTTGGTATTGTCTGTCATGTGGTTCTTCCTTATTATTGGTAAGTGTTATTATTGATAAAATAGAATTTAAAACAATGAACGCTTATAAGTAATGTTTAGATGCTAGGCAAAAAACGCGGTTTAAGAATACCAGTAAGGTTATCATACGCAATCGTTAGTACTGGCATACCATAAGCGTAAGGGCCAATAGCATAAGGCTGATAACGAATATCAACGCCTTTATCAGTCAGAGTTATGTTGTGACTCAAAGTAAAAGGCCAGCTCTGCTCATAACTTTTGACATCCTCATCCATTGACTGAACCCAAGATTGGTACGCGTCATAGGCCAGAGCGTTAAAACGCGCCTGCTGATTCGGCTTTAGCATATCCTCGAGAATGATTTGCTGTTTGCTTGCCGGATCAAATACCAGATACTCCCTAGAAGGCATACCATGAGCGCCGCCTGTAAAGACATAGGAGCTGATTTCAAATAGCTCTAAATCCTCTCCTTGTCCAAGCTTAACGTGACCCAAATATTCAGGGGTGACGATTAGACTATAGGACCATTGCACCTCATCTGGTAGGTCAATCATTTGCGACTGAGCAAAGTCATCAATAGCGAGCTTGGCCGCCTTATCATCAGTAGCGTTACTCACTGGCGACTCACTCATCTTGCTATTAATAGCAATATTATTCACGCGTTTATTGACGATATCATTCAGCCAGTCTTGGTTGGTTTTTAGATATTTAACCTTAATCTGTGGGCAGTTGTTTTTCTCATAACATTGCTCTTGTACGCTGTCTGGAAACTCGTAGTCTATGTATTCAGTACTACTGATTAAAGTACTGGCGTTTGCTGCTAGGCTAGCGAAGAGTAAGCCACCGGTGACAAATGTGAGTGAAAAAAGCCGAACAACGTCTCTTTTCGCTTTATTGGCAGTGTTTAAGAAGGCAGATACCACAGTAGACCTCAGTCTGTTATGAATAAAAATTATTATGCTTAATTTTTATAATCATAGCGTATCTGCTGATACTCATTGTTTAAAATGTGTTGAAGGTTATGCGCTACTCTAGATTGAATGACCCGCTACTTCTCTCAGATGTTATCTAAAGTGGCATAAAAAAAGACACGCTAAGCGTGCCTCTTTAAAAATAAAAACTAAAAATCAATGCTCACGGGTATTACTAAACGTCACTTCCGGATAGCGCTCTTGCATCAGCTGTAGATTCACCCGTGACGGCGCTAGATAAGTCAAATAACCGCCACCATCAATCGATAACTGGTCATGTGCTTTTTTCTTAAACTTCGCCAATGCTGCCTCATCATCACAGTGAATCCAGCGTACGGTAGCGATAGAGACTGGCTCAAAGCTGCACTGTACTTTGTACTCTTCTTTGAGACGATGAGCGACAACTTCGAACTGCAGCACCCCGACCGCGCCTAAGATTAAGTCGTTATTAATCTGCGGCATAAACACCTGCGTGGCGCCTTCCTCGGAGAGCTGCTGTAAGCCCTTTTGTAGCGCTTTGGACTTCAGTGGATCCTTGAGCACCACTCGGCGAAACAGCTCAGGCGCAAAGTGCGGTATACCAGTGAAATTCAGCGCTTCGCCTTCAGTGAAACTATCGCCAATCGAGATAGTGCCGTGATTATGTAGGCCAATGATATCGCCGGGATAAGCTTCCTCTAGTGCCTCGCGGTCACCTGCCAAAAAGGTCAAAGCATCAGCAATCCGTACGTCTTTACCTAGACGCACTTGCCGCATTTTCATGCCTTTTTCGTACTTACCAGAGCACACCCGCAAAAACGCAATACGGTCACGGTGACGCGGATCCATATTGGCTTGAATCTTAAACACAAAGCCAGAAAACTTAGGCTCTGTTGCCGAGACAATACGCTGCTCTGTCGGATGCGCCTTGGGCGGCGGCGAGTATTTAACTAACGTATCTAGCACCATATTGACACCAAAGTTACCTAGCGCGGTACCGAACAATACCGGCGTCATCTCCCCTTTTAAGAACTCCTCAGTATTGAAGTCCTCAAGCGCCATCTGTACTAGCTCAAGCGACTCCTCAAAAGCGTCAAACATTAGCTTACCTAAACGCTCGCGAATATCTGGATAATCATAACCTTCGCGGGTCTCGGACACTGTGATCTCGCCGCCATGACCTTTTTCATAAAGATAGGTTTTGTCTTCAGTCAGATGATAGACGCCCACGAAATCCTGCCCCATACCGATGGGCCAAGTCAGCGGAATACATTTGATTTTTAGTACAGATTCAATCTCGCTGAGCAAGTCTAGCGGCTCACGAATCTGTCTATCGAGCTTATTGACAAAAGAGATAATCGGCGTGTCGCGCATGCGGCAGACTTCCATCAGCTTGATGGTTCGCTCTTCCACACCTTTAGCGCCATCGACCATCATTAGCGCACTATCGACAGCAGTCAGAGTACGATAAGTATCCTCACTAAAGTCAGCGTGACCTGGTGTATCAAGCAGATTGACCATGTGCTCTTTATAAGGAAACTGCATGACGGAGGTGGTGATAGAGATACCGCGCTCTTGCTCCATGCTCATCCAGTCAGAGGTGGCATGGCGATCAGTCTTGCGGCCTTTGACCTCGCCTGCCACCTGAATCGCTTGACCCCATAAGAGTAGCTTTTCGGTCATGGTGGTCTTACCGGCATCAGGATGCGAGATGATAGCGAAGGTACGACGTTTGGCGACTTCTTTGTTTAAAACTTTTGGATCTACGCTCATAATTTTGACTTCGATAATGTTGATTTAGAATATTGCTTTAAAATGTATTCTAAAAATAAAATAGTGCGCGTATTGTAGCCGATTTCGTCTTAAGGTGCCCAACTTGCGCAAAAAAAACACGCCTTAGACGATTGCTAAAGCGTGTCAAATTTGAAAACCAGTATCTTCACTCAGCCCTATAGGCTAATTATTATCGGCTAATTGCGATGGCTATCACTATCAATAGTAGCGACGAATACTATCTTCAATAAAATCAGCGGCGACTTCATTGACTACCGTGCAGTCTACGACACCGCGAACGCTGTCCTCATTCGGGCGTATAGCGTTTTTATCGACAAAGTCAGTTTCATAAATGTCGTTATCATAATTGACGCCGTTAAATAGGTACTCAGGATCATTATTGGTCGCAAAAAAGGTCACTTGCGCTGCTGGGTTATCATTATTTGCACCAATAGAGCGCTCAGAGGTTCTAAAGTTCCTATTGTCGTTGAAGCGATCTTCTGCCGCGTCTATCCAGTCATCAAGATCTGAATAATTGGTCTTGTATTTATTATTAAAAACAAAAAATGAGCGATCACTAGTGGTCACTGGGATATAGCAAACCGAGCCGTTAGGGAAACTAAGCGTGCTAGGCGCATTACTGCCAACACTAGGATAAGTATTTAAGGCTGTAAAGATACCCCGAGCGGCATTAGCGCCGTTCCCTGCTCGATAACCAAAGACATTTACCCCTGCTAGATTCAGCGTTCTATAAACCGTCTGATAGTCAAATTTATTATTATTGTTTTTTTCATAGCAAAATATCCTGTTGTCAAAATAGTCTTATATCGGGCTGATTTATAGCGCTGACATCGTTTATTCTTTTTTGGAATTTTACAGTGCTGTTATGACTATTCATAGATGCCGCTTGTATGTCTCCTGTTCATTGTGCAGTTGTGCTTACAAATTCACAGTATAGCTTTACGACCTTTATATAACCTTTTGTGCAAACCTTGCTATGCTCAATAAGTGCTAAACAGGTAATACAGGTTACTCATACTAGTAGCCTTAAAAAAGCCATTAATAAAAACTTAAAAAGGACAAAGTATGAAAACTCTATATTCAACCAAAGCCACAGTCACTGGTGGTCGTACTGGTAATGCGTCACTCAATGACAGCGATCTAAAAATCAACATGGCACCTCCAGGCGGTAACATGGAAGGCAATAACCCTGAGCAATTATTAGCAATGGGTTATGCGGCTTGCTTTGATAGCGCCTTAGGTGTGGTCAAAAAGATGGAAAAAGCCAGCTTTGGCTCTACCACTGAGACCACTGTCGATCTTAAGCAAGGCGATAACCATGACTATAAACTAGCAGTAAAAATTCACGTTATTGCCGATAGTACGGATATCTCAAGCGACGAGTTTCAAAAACTCGTAGAAAAAGCTAATGAGGTCTGCCCTTATTCAAAAGCGACTAAAGGCAATATCGGGATGGAAGTAACCTCTGAAGTCAAATAAAGCAAGCCGCTACTTTATGTTATGACATATCTTAGAATATAAAAGTCAGAGCGTGTCAGAGCATAGAAGCACAGAACGTTATCAGCATTTACCGTGCTCATAGCGTTCTTTTTTTAGGTTTTTAGGTATAGACCTGATAACTTTCACACCATTCGGCACGCGCTCATTTTATCGTTATAATATGGTCATACTATATTTTAATACCTGCTAAATTTTGCTACCTGCTAATAAGTGACCTCTTATGACTGCTCATACCAAAGACAACGATCACAACTCCCATTCGCCTATCGACCCGAACACCTTACCTAACTTTGACACTATGCCAAACGTGGCCACTATGGACACCAGTCAGGTCAATAAAGATCAGCCACCTTTTATCTTGGTTGACGGATCATATTATCTGTTTCGCACTTATCATGCGCTGCCCAAAACCATGCAAAACACCCAAGGGCTGACCACTAACGCCATACGCGGCACGTTGAACGCGCTGCTCAAGCTGATGCGTCGCTATCACCCGACTCATATGGCCGTATGTTTTGATACTAAGTCGCCCACTTTTCGCCATAAAATGTCAGAAGAATACAAAGCCGGACGTCCGCCAATCGATGCCGAACTGGTTGAGCAGATCCCTTATATCCATCGTTTGGTCACCGCATTAGGGATTCCCTTGCTGCGTATCGAAGGCGCAGAAGCCGATGATATTATCGGAACGATGGCTTATCGCGCGGTCGCACAAGGCCATCACGTGGTCATCTCCACTGGGGATAAAGACATGATGCAGCTGGTCAATGATGCGGTGATATTAGAAGACAGCTTCACGGGCAAGATTACTGACACCCAAGGGGTCATCGATAAGCTTGGTATCAAGCCTGCGCAAATGATTGATTATTTAACGCTGATGGGCGACACCTCTGATGGTATCAAAGGCGTGCCTGGCATCGGAAAAAAAACGGCTAAAGATTTGCTCGTTGAATACGGCGATATCGATAACATGCTTAAGCACATTGGCTTTATTAAAGGGCGCGGTGCTAAAGGCTTAATCGAGCACGCCGATGAGATTCCGTTGAACGCACAGCTTGCCACTATCATCACCGACTTAGATATCGGTCATGACTGGAATGATCTAAAAATCAACACTGATCCTTGTGCCCACATCGATGAGCTGCGCGATCTGTACACTGAGCTTGAATTTAAAAATGAGCTGGCATCCTTAGACCACCCCAATCATCCGGCCAATGCTAATGGGCAAGGCGCGCAAAGCGTTGCCGAGACGCAGGCCAATAGCGAATCGCAAGCGCAAGTGGCTAAATCATTACAATCGACTGCCCTTGAGAACATCAAAGATAGCAAAAGCCATGACAAGGCTTGGCATACTATCCTCGACATGCCCGCCTTTGACAGCTTAGTTGCGCAGCTAGAGGCAGCGCCGCATTTCGTCCTTGATACTGAGACGACTAGTATATACTGGCGCGAGGCGGAGATTGTCGGTCTATCCTTTGCCGTGCAAGCCCATGAAGCTTATTATGTACCGCTGACGCATCGCTTAGAGGGCGATGAGCTAACCGCTAAACAGCTCGATCGCGATACGGTACTAGCGCGTCTTAAGCCAATATTAGAAAACCCCAAAATCGGCAAAATCGGTCAGCACTTAAAGTACGATACCCATATTCTCAGTCATTATGATATCGACCTCATTGGCGCAATACACTCTGATGATAAGCAGGCGCAGAACAACTGGGCGATGGATACTATGCTTGCCAGCTACGTAATCAATGCGGCGATTACTCGTCACGGTATGGACGATCTAGCGCGGCATTATCTGCAGACGCAAACCATCAGCTATGAAGACGTCGCCGGTAAAGGCGCTAAGCAAGTCACCTTTGATCAAGTGGCTATCGATATCGCAAGCGACTATGCTTGTGAAGATGCGGACATTACTTATCAGCTGTTTGAGGTATTCAGCAAAACCCTTGCCGATGACGACAATAACCTGCGCCTACTTAATGAGCTTGAGATTCCAACCGCTGAGATTCTTTGTCAAATGGAAGCTAACGGTATCTTAATCAAACGCTCGTTCTTAAATGAGCTATCCAAGCGTTTTGACGAAGAAATTATTGCGCTAGAAAAGCAGGCCTATGACATCGCTGGCGAGGAGTTTAATCTAGGCTCACCAAAGCAGTTAGGCGAGATGCTATTTGAAAAACTAGGCGTGACGGGCGGTAAAAAAACCAAATCAGGTCAGTACTCTACTGGCGAAGCAATACTATCCAAGATTGATCATCCGCTTGCGGAAATTACTCTAGAGTACCGCGGCTTGTCAAAACTAAAAAACACCTATACCGACTCTCTTGATGCAGTAGCAGATAAGGACACCGATCGCGTGCATACGAGCTATCATCAGGCTTTGACCAGTACCGGGCGCTTGTCTTCAACGGATCCTAATCTACAAAACATCCCGATCCGTACTAAAACCGGACGTCTGATTCGCCAAGCCTTTATCGCGCCAGAGGGCCGCGTACTCCTTGCAGCCGATTACTCACAAATTGAGCTGCGATTGATGGCGCATTTCTCAGGCGATGCCAACTTAACTCGCGCCTTTAATGAAGGCTTAGATATTCATACTGCTACCGCAGCTGAAGTGTTAGGCAAAGCGGTTGACGATGTCACGCCAACAGAGCGCCGTAATGCCAAGGCCATTAACTTTGGCCTACTATACGGCATGAGTGCTTTTGGTCTAGCCAAGCAATTACAGATGAGCCGAGGCGAGGCGCAAGATTATATCGATATGTACTTCGATCGCTATCCTAGCGTCAAGCAATACATGATAGACACGCGCGCAAGCGCCTATGAGCGCGGCTATATCGAGACCATCCTTGGCCGTAAGCTCTATACCCCTGATATCAATAACAGCAACCGCATGGTCAAACAAGCCGCTGAACGGGCCGCTATCAACGCGCCGCTACAAGGCTCAGCCGCTGATTTGATTAAGCTTGCGATGATAGCGGTCGATAAGGTGCTGCCAAAAGAGCAAGCCAAAATGTTACTCCAAGTCCATGATGAGCTGGTGTTCGAAGTGGATAGCGACAAGGTTGATGACATTGCGCAGCTGATTACTGATGCGATGCAAGATGTGCTGCAAGATACAGCTAAAGGTATGGGCTGGGAGGTTGACTTTGCTGTGCCGTTGTTGGTTGAAACCGGAGTTGGTGAGAACTGGGATGAGGCGCATTGATATCATTACTAGCTATATTAATATAGGTTAATATTAAAAATATTAATATAAATAATTGATGAATTAGTCATAGTTATCAATAGCATATCATATTAGCACGTATTATAATGACGCTTTACGTTGGTTATACCAACCATCTAACTGGGTTGATATGAGTTAATATACTTAAAAAAGTGAGCTTTTGAGCTCGCTTTTTTCATTTCTACTATTATTTATCATCGCTTAGGAGCCGCTCATTTTTACTGAAAACGGTATCATAGAAATCGCTAGTGTTATTCTGCTAATGCTGTGTTTACTGCGCTGCATACAACACACTATGCAAAGCCATCTTAAGCAAGGCGTTTATTTTTGGATAGCCGCTGTTTTAGTGCTTTTTACTGTTATTCGCCGCGAATTAAATCATCTTCCTGATTTGTTTATCGATATGCAGGCGCTTTGGTTAGGCCATAACTACGACTGGTGGGAGGATCGCCTCTTGCTAGTCATTTACATAATAGCATTAGGATTGTTGATTTACGCTTGGCGTTACTGCTGGGCGGTATTAAAAACTACTCCGCTGTGGTTATATCTAAGCGTCGCAGCTTTGGCATTACTGCAGTATATAGGCGAGAACGCTATTGGCTTCTCCCATAGCTTAGGTATAGTGGTGGAAGAGTTATCTGAGGCGGTTATTTATCTACTGGCTCTTGGTTATTTGTGGTCGTTTAAAGTGGCAGGATTTGAAGAGCGTCTGGAGCGCAGATTAGAGCTCAAGGAAGTGACTCATTAGGCCCCCTATCAAGCCAATCGAGACCTTAGTTACCGATCCCCTCTAGCATTCGATAGTGGGATTTAGGTATGCTAGCTTATTGATAGTTATGACTCTTTTATTATTATTAAGACACGCACTCCCCACACTTACTTTTACTGTTACTCTAAGAATAGGATAGGTTATGAATGTACTCATCACTGGCGCATCACGCGGTATTGGTCTTGCGACAGCTAAGCGTTTGGCTGCCAAAGGTCACTGCGTTGGACTCTTCGATATCGATACGCATGAGCTATCGCACGCTATCAAGCAAAAGGCATTCAAAAAAGCCAATAAAAACCAGCGCGTGATTACAGGCGATTTAGATGTCACTCAAACCGAATCTTGGGATAACGCCATCGAGCAGATGGTCAATAACTTCGGCGGTATCGATGTGCTCATCAATAACGCTGGGGTGCTGGTCAGCGGTGTGTTGCCAACGACTGATTTGGACAAGCAATTATCCCTAGTCGATATCAACTGTAAAGGTGTGTTGATCGGCTGTCATAAAGCCGCGCCGTATCTTGCTGATAGCACCAATGGTAAGATTATTAACCTATCTTCTGCCTCTGCGATTTACGGACAGTCTGAGGTCGCCACTTACTCCGCCAGTAAGTTCTTTGTACGCGGTCTGACCGAAGCGCTCAATGTCAAATACGCAGACATGGGCATCAAGGTGATAGATGTGATGCCACTTTGGGTCAAATCCGATATGACCAAAGACATCGAAGTGACCAGTATTGATCGCTTAGGTATCAACCTGACGGTCGATGATGTCGCCAAAAAACTATGTAAGCTCAGCGGCTGCGCGAATCGAAAGATCTCAAAAACCCACTATCCTATTGGTTTACCGGCCAAGATATTGCATAGCACCTCGCAGGTGACGCCAGACTCAGTCATTCGCTTTATTAATAAAAAGATTGGCGCTAAGTAGTTTTTAGCATTGCCACTGTTCATTACTGTTACTATTCACTACTCCTACTAGGGCGTGTTGAACATTCGACCATGGCACTGACAGAGACTATTTTTTAGGCGATTTGCAGATAAAAATGGTAAGTTTAGT
>VAPE01027215.1_pt1 | contig 10699 bp, 9 predicted proteins | sample 3393911 | NCBI WGS metagenome assembly VAPE01 (sample SAMN08290436, study PRJNA428436) | hydrothermal vent metagenome | isolation source: Deep-sea hydrothermal vent chimney | place: Atlantic Ocean: South-mid Altantic Ridge | reverse complement strand
CCACCAACCGCCGGGCCGGCAGCAATTTCCGTTGGTTTACCGGGTGGGGACCCCGGTGGCGGTTTTTTAAGCCCTTCCTCTTTCTAACTTTCTTAAAAAGGTCCTGTTGCCCGAGTCACAAAATGTCACACCTGAAGTTAATTCAAAGCAGATCTGAACTTGCGTTTTGGTATTTGCCCCCTTGTGTTATCAGATCCTTAACTAAGTCCGGAATGACAGTAATGCTATATACCCGGTTATACCGACAGCCATTCATATTTCAGATTGCGGGTTGCGAGATTTGACCGGCTCTGAATCATGTGCCCCGAAGGCTTTCGAATATTGTTTCAGTATCTATGGTGAATCTAATATACTGAAAACTATGTGATGCCTGAACAATGCTGAAATGAAATCAGCACGGGACCCGGAATGACAAAACTGCCGGGGCCTGTTGGGTATCTACCTCAGAGATGCCGATACACCAAATACTGAAGCGAGGTTTATGTGCTTTTCGCATCTCTTTGTCGTGAATTGAACTATGTAAAAAAGGGGGTATTATCCAGATGAGGTTTGTTATTGCGGTATTTTGTCTGTTATTTATTGCATTGGGTCATCATTATGCAGCGGCTGACGAGGGTTATGCTGTGCAGGTGGGCAATTTCTTCCAAAAGCAGAATGCCCGGGGTGTAATTAACAGCCTTTCAGGTGAAGACAAGGAAGAACCACCCATTGGCAATAAAGGGATTTCCGGTGATATCTTCGGGAGAAAAGGGGGATACTTTCATCCCTTTTTGTCTCTCTCTGTAAATTACACTGATAACGTGTTCAATGCAAAGGATAATAAAAAGAGCGATGTCCTGGCCGTTATAACCCCCGGGATATGGATTTCCGTGCCGAGGGTTAAACAGAAACTCCTTGATATTACTACCACGAGTATCTCTCCCGGTGGTACCCCTACAAGTATATTCAAGGAGAGGTTTCCCAGAAGGTACCAGACATATCTTCTTTACAGGGCCGACATTGAGCAGTTCAAGAGGTTTTCTTCCCAAAATACCGTCAGTCACCGCATAGACGGACTCTTCCAGTATAATTTCAGGGGCGGTCTCTCTCTGGACCTGTTTGACCAGTATATTAAATCCCACGACATGCGGGGGACGGGTATATCCTTTGAACTTGATAAATTTGATACAAATCTTCTGGGCATCATGCTGTCCTATGATATTAGTGACAGGTTTATTTTCAGGGCGGATTACAGGAATTATATGGTAAATTACATTGATTCCAGAAACAACTTCAGGGACAGAACGGATAATGCCGTTTCAGCCTATCTCTTTTACAGGTTTTTCCCGAAGACTTCAGCCTTTCTTGAATATGAGTTTGTAGATATTGATTATGATGAAAATGTTATTGACGACAGTAAGGAAGATCACTTTTTTACCGGCATCCAGTGGGACATTACGGCCAAGTCAAAGGGGAGGATCAAGGCCGGATACGGTATGAAGGATTTCACCAGGGAGAACGATGGCAGGGAGTTCATTTTCGAGCTTCAACTTGATCACAAGTTTACCCCGAAGACCTCTCTTAAGCTTGTTGCCACGAGAAAGACAAACGAAACCAACATCTCAACAGCGGATTATATTCTTTCGGACGGGCTGCGTGCCCGGTATCTGCAGAGGTTTACTGCAAAGATAAGCGGTTCCGTTGGACTTTCATACAATAATGATAAATACCACGGGGAGTTAACATTTGGAGGAGAGACCGGGGAGAGGGATGATAACATCTACTCTGCATCCCTTGCCCTCCAGTATGAATTCAGGGAGTGGTTAAAGACAGACCTCGGCTATCTCTATTCGAGAAGAGACTCCAACTTTTCTGAATTTGATTATTCAAACAATACCTTTTTCCTAAGGATAACCGGTTCTTTATAGTACAGGGGTATGAACCGTTTTTGGTCTCTTTACCAGTCCAGTTCTTTTTGCAACAGTTTCTTATACAGTCCTTCGGGAAGGAAAGACTGCCTGTGAATATCTTCACTGTAAAAACGTGTGTTCTCCACGGTTGTCCTCCTTTTGTCGCGGATGGGCAGGGTCATGGATGCTGCAGAGAATGTCCACCAGTTTCCTGCATAAGTTGCAATCGGGGCTGTGTACAGATCGACAACCGGAAAGACAAGCCTCATTGTTTCCTGCACATCAACCACCATATCACGATGGAAATGCAGGGATTCTGAAAGGGTAACAAACATACCCTGCTCAGTCAGACAATCCCTGATGGACCTGAAGAACTCAACTGTAAAAAGGCTCTTTGCGAAACCGATGATGTCGGTCGAATCCACAATCACGAGGTCAAGTTCATTTTTCCTGTTTTTGACAAACTCGGCTCCGTCCATGTTATGAACCTCGACCCTTGGGTTGTCGATTTCAGATGATACGGTGGGGAAGTATTTCTTTGACGTATTGATAACCTCACGGTCTATTTCTACGAAAAAGACCTTTTCGACCGTGTCGTGCTTTACGATTTCCCTTACGGCGCCCCCGTCACCACCCCCGATGACCGCAATCTTCCGCGGATCCGGATGGGAGTGCATTGCAACATGAACGAGCATTTCGTGGTAGAAAAACTCGTCCTTCTCGGTTAGCTGAACTACGCCGTCCAGTATAAGGATTCTTCCGAAGTAAGAGTTTTCGATCACCAGGATCTCCTGGTACTCACTCCTGCCTTTATAGAGGATTTTGTCCACGTCATAAACATACTGGATTGGTGAGTATGGATCATTCTCAAAAAAACGGATCATGTTACCTCCTTGAAGAAAGGATTTGGTTCAGAAGTTCCATTACCTTATCCTGGTCATCAAGATAATAATCGGCCCTGGAGTTCAGGCCGACGTTTATTGAGATCCCCTTTCCCCTGATAGCATCATAGGCATCCTCGTCGGTTACATCGTCACCGATATACAGAGGTGTCCTGTTCTTTCCATATTTCGAGAGTATCCATTTTACGGCATCTCCCTTGTTCCAGGCGTGAATCGGCCTGATCTCGAAGACCTTCTTCCCGGATGTTATCCTGATACGGTCTTCATAGCCTTTAACCGACAACCAGAACCTCCTGAAAACCTCTCCTATATGTTTGTCCCATACGTTCCTGTAGTGGATGCTTGCAGTAATGCCCTTGTCCTCCACTAGGACACCTTTGATATCTGAGAGATTCTTCTTCAGGTTATCAAGAATCTCCCTGATAAGATTCAGATTATGATCCGAACGCTGTGTATGAACCACTTTTTTGCCGTCCCAGATCTCCGCACCATGGTTCCCTGCATATATGATGTCCTCGATATCCACTCGCTTTCTTATGTCCTCAAGGGTTCTTCCGGTTATTATGGTAACCGGTATATATTTATGGAGTTTCACGAGGAGGGTGCGGGTTTCTTCCGGGATGTGGGCATTTTCAGGCAGATCCACTATAGGTGTGAGTGTGCCGTCGTAATCTATAAAGAGGAAGATATCGGTGTTCTTTATGTAATTCACTATGGAATCAATTTTATCAAAGAGATTACAACGTCCGTTTTCCTTTATTTCCGAGGTTGATATAAGGGTGCGGAAGATTTCGAGAATCCACTTGTAGATATCGTTATCCGATACGTGTCTTCTGAGGGTTTTCATCCTCGTCTCCCTCTCCTCCCTGGGCATCTTCAGTGCGATATTGATACTGTCTGCGAAGTTTTCGACGTCGTAGGGATTAACCCGGATGGCGCCTTCAAGTTCTTCAGCCGCTCCCGCAAGACCGCTGAGGAGAAGTACACCCCTGTGTTCAACCTGTGAGGCGACATACTCCTTTGCGACAAGATTCATGCCGTCATAGAGAGAACTGATTATGGCAAGATCAGCCATTCTGTAATAGGCTACAAGGTTTTTCTGTTCGATCTTTTTATCGATATAAATTATAGGTGTCCACGTATCCGTCGCATACCGTCTCTGGATTTTTAAAATAAGGGCCTCCACTGCCTTCCTGTAGCTTAAATAGGGTTCCTGCATGCGTGTTGAGACTGCTATCTGGATAAAAGTGAATCTGTTGCGGTATTTCTCATGTTTCTCAAAAAAGAGGTCGAGGGCCTGAAGCCTCTTGATCAGGCCCTTGGTATACTCGAGCCTGTCGACACCAATGCCCGTAAGCTCGGGAAGCTTCAGTTTTTTTTTGAGCTTTGAAATAGTTTTCTCCAGTGTCGGTGTTGAACTTAAGGAATTGAACTTGGGGTAGTCGATGCTTATCGGGAAGGCCCTTAAAAAGGTATGTTGATCCCTGTACAGGATTGTGCCGTTTTCATAATCAACCTCGGCATCCAGTGTTTCTTTAACACAGTCGAGGAAGTTTTTTGCAAAAAGCGGGAGCTGGAAGCCTATAATATCATTACCCAGGAGTCCTTCGAGGATGTTTTGTGATTGTGGACATGCCCTGAAGACATCCCAGTCAGGCCAGGGGATGTGCCAGAAATGGGCAATCGTGAGTGACGGGAACCTTTCCCGCATTATGCGTGGAAGCATACAGAGGTGGTAGTCGTGAATCCACAGGATGGAGTTATTATCGATCAGTGGGCTTATCGCATTTGAAAATATGAAGTTAGCCTTTATATAGTCTTCCCAGTATTTCCTCCTGTAGTAAACCCTGTCCAGGGATATATGGCAGAGGGGCCAGAGTACACGGTTTGAAAATCCATGATAGTAATTCTCCAGGACCCTTTTTGTAAACCAGACCCTCTTCAGTGTATAAGAAGGATCGTCAGGGGGAACCTCAATTGTATCATCCTCTCCGACGACCAGCCTGTCGGCGCTTCCACTGCCCCAGGCCGTCCAGATCCCGCCTGTAAACCTGAGGACATCGTCAAGGGCGGTAGTAACCCCCCCGGCTGAATGTTCCACAACGATCCCGCCCGATTTTAATTTGTGGACGTAAGGCTCTCTGTTTGATACCAGGATAAGCTTTTTCCTTTTATTAAATTCCTTTTCAATAAAGTTTTTGAGTTCTGAGTGCATTACACCTCAATAAGATCTAAATTCCCGCTTTCCATGCAGAGCCATATAAGCAGGTAGTCCCTGATCTGGCGTGTTATAAGGAAGTTTTGTCTTACGTGCTCTTTTCCCGACTTTCCCATCCTTTCCATCATCTCGGTGTTGTTGAGAAACTGTCTGATCCTGAAGGCCGTACCCTCTATTGAATGGACAAGAAAACCTGTAACGCCGTTAACTATCTGTAACGGTATACCACCGACGGCGCCACCAACAACAGGTTTACCCTTCCACATCGCCTCAGAGACGGTGAGTCCGAAACCCTCCTTCAGTGACTTCTGCAGCACTACGGTTGCGCTTCTCTGGAGGGCGTTAATCTCCTTGTCACTGTAAGTGGGCAGGAGGAGGAGGAAGATGTCGGGATCACCGGCGGTAAATTCCCGGACCTCGTTCAGAACGCTTTCTCCCTCCGGGTCGTCTGTTGCCGGACTTCCGGCAAGTACAAGGATACAGTCGTTGTACTTTTTTACAAGACGATATGCCTTGATTACACCTATCGGATCTTTGAACCGGTCAAAACGTGAAACCTGAAGGATCATGGGTCTGTCGGAAGGTATACCGTATTTTTCCAACGTTTCATCGATCTCCCGGGAAGTAAGTTCCCGGTTCTTTTCACTTATAGGATCTATAGAAGGGGGGACGATAAACTCCGGGTTTCCAAAAGCCCTTGTAAAACGGGCTACGGAGAATATAGATGCAGTATACTTTTTGCAATACTCCTGCAGCCTGTTACAGACATCTTCACGGGGACTTGAGAGATCTATGTGGCATCTCCAGATCCAGTGTCCCCTATCATGACGAAATTCAATAAGTGGTGCGGGTTGAGGATCATGAATTAAAACCGCATCCGCATCGAGATTCAGATTTTCGGCATTGGTCCTGTTAACCTCGTAGTGGTATTTCCACATATCCTCACTGATTGCTTCAGGACTCCCCTGGAGGGCATTGTGGATCTTTTTTGTTATATCATAGAATCTCTTGTCCCCTTTTATTACTTCCCATCTTGTGTCGATCCCGAGGTTCTTCAATATCGGAACCATCCTCTGTAGTATTTCGGCGACACCTCCACCTGCACGGGTTGAATTGACATGTAGAAAGTGACGGTTACGAAACCTTTCACATAGTCTTTTTATGAGGATGAGGTCGCTCTTCGGGGCTATTCCGGAGTAAACAGAGAGCATCAGCCGGCAACCTCCATCTTTTCCTTTACCGTGAGTTCAACCTCTTTAGCGATGTGCCTCCTGATATCTTCAATATCGTGCATGAAGGGATCCACGTTTCTGATTCTCCCGGCAAGGCCATCCATCTGTAGTGCATACTCGAACCACATGGAAAAGTCGTCTATGCCTCCAAGCCTGTTCCTTGCCTCATAAAAGTGATAGTAGATTGAGCCGGGATCGATATATTTTACCGCGATCAGAAATTCTGCCAGGTTTTTTGCACGGATACCTAAGGGGAATATTATGGTAACGGCCTCGTTGAAAAAGAGTTCTTCACCTCTAATTGCCTCACGCGGGGCAGGGAATGTGGAGAGGAAATCGTCAATAACCCCTATGATTGCCGTCCTTATTTCAGATATACCGGAGAAGGTGTAGGGATCGATACTCGAGAGTCGCTCCGAGAGTTCCTGTTCGCCCAGTGCCTCATAGACCCACTGGGCAAAGTCATTTGTGTATTCGAGTATGTTTCCCTTAATAAAATACTGAAAGGTATGATGATAAATACAGTTGTCGCTGACGGTGGAGATGAGTTCCCTCATCTCCCTTAGATTGTGTGCCTTTAGCCCCGTTGATTTCAGAACTATAGTACTCTGCCAGAACTCAAACGACTCAGATATCCTTACCATTGCTCTCTCCTTGAGACAACCGGGAAGGCCGTCATAGCGGGGTGTAAGGCCTTCAAACAGTCGATTCCGGTCATGCCTCCTCCTTGTTAAATGCACGCGGTACTACAGCAGGTGAAGTGCTACTGGTTGTCTTCTTCCACTGCCTGCCTGATATTATTCAGTATATCCGGGATTGCTGAACTTACCCTGTCCCAACTCGATATCAATGGTACACCAAGAGGGTCGTCCATTATTATCTCAGAGGCCTGTTTGATTCCCCTGGTAAAGGTCTCCACAGCGAGACTCTCTTCGTGCCTGTCAAAGTACAGACCGTTAATGGCCGCATCATCCTCATATCTCTTAAGCATATCCTGGGCTGTTCTCATGTATGTGGCAATCAATGTCTTAAAGGCCCCTTCTGAAAAGACTACACCCTCGGATGCGAGGGTTCTGAAAAGTGATTTACATATATCAACACACATCTTGTGAAGACCCTTAGAGGCATCTTCGGGGGAGAGTTCCTGGTGCTTATGTTCATAGTTTTCAGAAATATCGACCTGACAGACCCGGCGCAGTGATGTGTTTCTGTATACCTCGGCAAGGACACCGACCTCCAGCCCCCAATCCCCGGGGATCTTGATAACCCTTGCAAGATCCGCCATCATTGAAAATTCACCGGCAAGAGGATACCTGAAGCTGTCAAAGAAGACGAGAAGCTGATTATAGCCGATGATCTTCTGTAAGGCCCTCAACAGGGGGCTAACGAGTAATCTTGTCACCCTTCCATGCATCCTGTCGGTGACCCTGCTGTAGTAACCTTTACAGAAGTGGTAATCAAGGTTTGAGTTGGTGACCGGGTAACAGAGCCTTGCAAGCAGGTCCCTGTTGTAAGTCATGATGTCACAGTCATGAAGTGCAATTGCATGAAACTCCTGACGGGAAAGCACATAACCATAGGCCATCCATGCAGAGCGTCCCTTCCCATGTTCACCGATAGGTAATTCCGTCAAATTAACGAGGTTATATATTTCGCTCATTCTGGGCCCGGTATTCCAGATAATTCTTGTTTTCTGGGGCAGAACAGAGAAGAATTCCTTTGCATACTTGAATTCCTCTTCTGATGCCGGGCCAAGGGTGACTATTATTTCTTTTATGTAGTTTACGTCCTGCAGCCCCTTAACAATATCCTTCAGGGCATCTCCTTCAAGTTCACTGTAAAGGGATGGCAAGATAAGGGCAATCGGCCTTTCATGGGCATACCAGGTCAGTTCAGCCTCTATTCTCTCTATGTCTTCCTTTCCAAGCTTGTGCAGCGTAGTTACTATCCCGGTCTGAAAAAAGTCTGACATATATTGCCTCCAGTGATCATTTTAAGATCTGAAAAAAGGGGAAACCTAGTTATCTACAGTATAAAGGCTTATATGTTTATAGTCAAGCAAGGTATGTCAGGGTTGAGTCATAAACCCTGATGTTTTCTTTGTGTATGCGTTAATTGATATATTCTTCAGACAGATACTGTATTCTCTTGTAAGGATGTTCAAAAAAGAAATTGTCCTCTCCAAATGCAGGGATCAGATCATCGATCCAGAAAGCCTCTTCATTGTATTCAGCATAGAAGGGCTTTAAGACCCAATCTGGATTTCTTGCCTGAATCATGGCAAGTGTAATTACCGGGTGTCCAAGAACCTCTGAGAACCCTGTCACCTGTATCTTGCCGGCAGTTGTGGACATGACGGGACCGCGTACGGTTCTGGCCAGACCTGAGACACCATTGAATGCATTCCTGAATATATCAAATGCCTCAACCAGGGGCAGGCCAAAATAATGCTGGGCTCCTGTGTCCCGCACGACAAACATATAGTAGGGGATGCAGCCGAGTTCGACCTGTTTTTTCCACATGGCAGACCAGAGCTTGGGGTTGTTATTGATATTACGGAGGATGGGGGACTGTGTCCTTATCTCGGCGCCGGTATCCCTGATCCTTGCAATCGCCTCTTGTACCTCGTCGGTGCTTAACTCCTGTGGATGATTGAAGTGCGCCATGAATGCAAGGTGTTTTCCGGAGTCGACAATTCTTTTAAATAATTTCAATAATTGCGGTGAATCCTCATCGTTCAGGAAACGATAGGGCCAGTATGAGAGCACCTTAGTCCCAATCCTTATCTTTTTCAGATTGGGGAGATCTGCGTTAAGCAAAGGCAGAATATAACCCTCGATGGTATCTGTTTTCATAACCAGCGGGTCTCCGCCGGTGAGTAACAGATCGGTTACCTCGGGATGTTCCTTCAGGTACTCTATCGTGGTTTTAATATCATTTGTGCCTATCCTGAGATTACAGTCACCAATGAACTGGGGCCAGCGAAAGCAGAAGGTACAGAAGGCATGACACGTTTGTCCTTTTTTAGCCATAAATAAGACTGTTTCCATGTATTTATGCTGAATGCCCTTGAGTTTTTTACCGTGAAAAGTAGGTGTGTTGTATTCAAGCTGCCCCGCAGGGTGGGGATTAAGAGAGTATTGAATCTTACGTGCCGTTTCCGTTATCCTTTGCTCATCCTTCTGAAGAACAGCCAATGCCATCATATCATAGTCAGTTGGTAAAAGCATCCCTTTCTGGGGAAAATTCAAAATAAACATGGGATCATAAGGTATGTTATCCCAGTTGATGAGTTTCTCAATAACGTAGTTATTCGTTTTAAAAGGAAAAACCCTTGCCACAACATCAATATCGAACAGCTCCTCATCGGAGAGTTTTCTTATATCCGGAATGTCCTTAAAGTTTTTCAATGTATATGATCTATATTGTTTATTAATATTCCGGTTCCTCCTTGTCAGTTTTTGGGTCTGTTGTCTTCGGACAGCATGATTATTTTTGGTTTATATCCCTCTGACTCCCCTTCCGGGATATATCGCCAGGAGAATATGAATACCCTGTCACCCTCTGATCCTTTATGCGCGGCTGCACCATTGAGGCAGATCTTTCCGGAGCCCCTTTCTCCTGGGATCACGTAGGTCTCGAACCTCTCGCCATTGTTGTAGTTGCTTATAAGTATTAATTCAAAAGGTACAAGATCTGCAAGTTCCATAAGCTCTTCGTCGATTGTGCAACTCCCTTCGTAATCCACGTTTGCCTCTGTTACCCGGCCCATATGTAGTTTTGATTTCAGGATCTTTATGTAAGTCATGACCATTGCCCGTTAAGTTTCTTTAATATATTTTACAATAATGTCCCCTTTTTTTTCTAAGCCCCGCCGGATCTTAATCCGGGGCATTTCGAAAAGAGATGGTAAAGTCAGAACTATTCGGGACTCGGGGATTCGGGGGTTCGAGTGAAATGACAGGGAATTACAATCCCGACTAATCATATTTGCTGCCCGGAGTTCCGTCCGAATACCGGAACGGCAATGAATGAATTCCCTTATTTATATGAATTAGAAGTGAACCGTTTCTGGTATAATAATATAAAAATTCGGTATTTGCATCCTTAGTTGTAAACCAAAAAAACAGATCTATTTATAGTCTGTGTATAAATTGCCGTTTTTTATTTTTGTCATGTCCCGAAAGCGTTCGGGATATCCGGAACTTATTGAAAAGACTGGCTAAGGACTGCCGGAATGACAGATAGAGAGACCGACTTTATACACAGACTCTATACAGACCCTGAAACAATATCCCGAAAGCTTTCGGGACAGAGGGTTAAAGGTCTGACCTGAATTGATTTCAGGGGTGAGGGCCAAAGACTTTTTACGGGTGCATCAATGTTCTTAAAAATAGTCAATCTCTCCGACCAAAGGTCGGGTCTTTCGGTAAGGTGCATTGTAAACAGGACCTGTTT
>VAPE01006080.1_pt1 | contig 10733 bp, 12 predicted proteins | sample 3393911 | NCBI WGS metagenome assembly VAPE01 (sample SAMN08290436, study PRJNA428436) | hydrothermal vent metagenome | isolation source: Deep-sea hydrothermal vent chimney | place: Atlantic Ocean: South-mid Altantic Ridge | reverse complement strand
GTAATTTTTCAGTAGGCACTACAGATTTGACTTAAACGGATTACCCTTTATCTACGGCACTTTTATCTGAATTGCTGTAGTGTTTGGGCTAAGTCGGGAAAAAAATTTAATTGAAGTTTTAACGCTTTTTATTCTACAATCTGCGGGAGGCTCCTGCAAATCTTTGCAGCTTCTATCATATTAGATAAAGCTTCAGTCGTCTCTTTCCAGCCTCTTGTTTTTAAGCCGCAGTCAGGATTAACCCATAAACGGTCCGGGGATATCGCATTCATTGCTTTTTTAATCAATGACACAATTTCTTCGACAGAAGGCACTCTCGGCGAATGAATATCGTATATTCCGGGGCCTATTTCGTTGGGATATTCAAAATCGACAAATGCATTCAGCAGTTCCATATTTGATCGTGATGCTTCTACGGATATCACATCAGTATCCATATCGGCAATAGATCTAATGATGTCGTTGAATTCACTATAGCACATATGCGTGTGAATCTGAGTAACATCTGATACACCGTTTGCTGCAAGCTTAAAGCTGTTTATTGCCCATTTTAAGTAATCATCCCGCATATCCCTATGCAGCGGAAGTCCCTCTCTTAATGCAGGTTCGTCAATTTGAATCACTCTTATGCCCGCTTTTTGAAGGTCAAGCACTTCATCGCGAATTGATAGAGCAATTTGAACAGCTGTTTGGCTTAACGGCTGATCATCACGGACAAAACTCCATTGGATCATAGTGATTGGACCTGTAAGCATTCCTTTAACGGGTTTTTTAGTTAATGATTGTGCAAATGTAGTCCATTTGACAGTCATGGGAGTCTTTCGTGAAACATCTCCGTAAATAACAGGCGGCTTGACGCATCTGGTGCCGTAGCTTCTTACCCATCCGTTCTGCGTAAACATAAATCCATTCAGCATATCGCTAAAATATTCAACCATATCATTGCGTTCCGGTTCACCATGAACAAGAACATCGATTTCTATTTTTTCTTGAAAAGAAATAACGCGTTTTATCTCTTTGGCTATAAAATTATCATAGTCAGCTTTATTTATATTTCCCTTTTTAAAATCAGACCTGATTTTTCTAATCTCCTTTGTTTGAGGAAAAGAGCCTATGGTAGTGGTCGGTAATTTTGGGAGATTTAAAATTGCACGCTGCTTGGCAGCTCTAACCGTATATGGAGATTTTCTGTTAAAGTCGCTGCCGGCAATATTAGCGCATCTTTTTCTAACATCAGGGTTATTTGATAGAAGGTGATTTTTTCGAGAGCTTATAATATCGCTATTCATCTTCAGCAAACGAGCTGCGGTATCATCGGTGTTATCGCCAACTATTTTAGACAACACAGATATCTCTTTTACCTTCTCTTTTGCAAACGAAAGCCAGCTTTTGATTTCGTCATCCATATTGGTTTCGTATTCAACGCTCACAGGGACAAATTTTAGCGAAGAAGATGCCGCTACCATGATATTTTGTTTGCCCATAATATCAGCTGCCTCGGACAACACTTTTCTTGATGCCTCTAAGTCATTTGCCCATATATTTTGCCCGTTAACTATGCCTATTGAAAGCAGCTTGCCGCTTCCTTTTATAATATTTGCTATATCTAAAATTTCATCTGCAGAAGCATCCACATGAATGGCGTTAACATTCAGATTTGCGATAGTTGACAAATTTTCTTCTAAATTGCCAAAATAGTCGGCTACCATCAATTTAACTTTTGAACGGGCATTAAAAACGCTATAAGTATATTCTAATTTGTTGCGTAAGGGAGATGATATATCGGTTGACAAGATAGGTTCGTCCAACTGAATCCATTCAGCTCCCAGCTCGCCTAATCGTTTGATAATTTCTAAATAAACCGGAATGATTTTACCGAGAAGCTGCAAATTATCAAATTTTTCGTCAGAATAGTTTTTGCTAAGCATAAGATATGTGATAGGACCTATAAGAACAGGTTTTGTAAGTATGCCGATTTCAAGAGCTTCGTTAAATTCATTAAAAATTTTATCGGAGGATAATTTAAAATTTGTATCAACGCTCAGTTCCGGAACAATATAATGATAGTTGGTATTAAACCATTTGGTCATTTCACACGGCTTTATATCAGAGTTGCCTGCAGCACTTTTGCCTCGCGCCATTCTGAAATATAAGTCAAGATCTACCTTGTCATGCTTTCCGAATCGCTCGGGAATATTACCGAGCAGGCAACTCATATCAAGCATCTGATCATATAATGTAAAATCATTGCTTGGAATAAGGTCTATGCCCTCGTTCTTTAACAATTTCCAATTCTTATTTTTAATGTTAGCTGCAGCGAGTGTTAATTCATCTTCGGTCGTCTCACCGCGCCAAAAGGATTCGATAGCCTTCTTTAATTCCCGTTTATCTCCAATCTCAGGATATCCCAGGATATTTGTAATGATTGTATTTTTCATAATCAGTCAATCCTCCATCATATACTTTTTAGTTGCGTCATTATAATGGATAAAAGCTGTTTGGCAAATTAAATTATTGCACTGCTAATTAATTGCCACTTGCCAAACCGCTATACCGTTTTATAATATCAGATATTGTGAGAACATTTGAAAATTTGGAGTTCGTATGTTTAACATAGCTTTTTGGACGTTTAAATCGACTATCAATGATAGGATATTTTATCTTATATTTTCTATGGTGCTGCTATTTGCTCTTGTTCCAGTATTCAGCGCTATGTCTATGCGGCAGATTCAGGAGGTTTCTATAACAATGTCGCTCTCTTTAAACTCATTTATAATGCTTTTTCTGGCAATGTTCGGCGGAGCAGTAACAATATGGCGTGATATAGAGAGGAAATATGTATATACAATTCTTGGAAATCCTATCAGCCGCAGCAAGTATTTTATGGGAAGATTTTTGGGATTTGCAGCTATTATGATAATATTCAGCTTAATTAATTTTGCAGTCTCAATCGCTGCAATTAAAATATCAGCTGGCATGTATCATTCGCAACTTCCGATTATATGGTCAAATATCATAGCAGCTTTTATTATGACTCTATTAAAATACATACTTTTAATGGGAATCGGATTTCTGTTTACATCATTTGCCACATCATTTTTTATTCCGTTTTTTGGTACGATTATTATATATATTGTAGGAAATACATCTCAAAGTGCTTATGATTATATAACAAATATTCATGGCTACTCGTTGCTTTTTAAATATATAATCAAAATTCTCTACTACATTGTACCCAACTTTTCTGCATTCGATTTTACTACTTACGCCGTTTATGCAATACGATTGAACTACAGTTCTATAATATACCCGGTAGCTTACTTTTGTATCTACACCGGCATACTGTTATTGATAGCAACCGAAATATTCAGAAGAAGGAATTTAATTTAGAGTGAAAAAAACTGTTTTACTTATATTTATTGTCACGCTCTATTTAATCTTTATGAATAGCTTCACAAGCTATATGACAAATCGTCCGCAACAGGCAAAGCTCGGTTTTACTCCACAGGGTAAGCTGTACAAATATTCGCTTGGCGAGTTCAGATGGTTTGCGGGAGAGTATTTAAGCATTAAGGCTACCGTTTATTACGGAGGTAAAGAAAAAATACTTGCAGCAAAAGAGTTTAAGAAGATAGAATATTTTAACCTATTTAAGATGGTGCAAGAAGCCATCAATCTCAATCCGTATAATGAGGATGCATACTACTTTGCTCAAGCGACATTTACTTGGAATGTCGGGCATGTGAAGGATGTAAATTTTTTGCTCAAACATGTATTCAAATATAGAAAATGGGATTTTAAATTACCATTTTTCATAGGTTTCAACTACGCATATTTCTTAAAAGATTATAAAAATGCCGCCTATTATTTTAAGAGAGCTGCAGAAATCAGCGGATCAAGTCTATTCACAAATCTTGCCGCCCGCTATTTTTATGAAGGAGGGCGGACAAAACTTGGCATTATATTTTTGAAAACTATGATAAAAGCTGCACATAACAGTTCGATTAAGTCCATTTATGAATTACGGTTAGATGCCCTTAGCAAAATAGCATCACTTGCTCGTGCGGTTAACATATACAAAAAGAGATACTCCTCGCTGCCTGAAAATCTTCAGCAGCTTGTTGATAAAAAAATTATTGATAAGATACCAGTTGATCCGTACGGAGGGAAATTTTACATAAGCGGTGACAGTATAAAAACCACCAGTAATCTTGCAAAATATCATAAAAAGAGGAAAAATGGAAGCTATAGAAATAAAAAATCTTCATAAGACATTTAAGTCGTTACATAAAAAACAGATGGCTATTGACGGAATCAACTTGAGTATTAAAAAAGGTGAAATTTTTGGCTTTCTTGGGCCAAACGGAGCAGGGAAAAGCACTACTATGAAAATAATGATGAACTTTATAAAAGCAGATGAAGGAAAGGTGCTTATCAATGGTCTTTATTCAACGGACATAAAATGTAGATATGAGATAGGATTTTTGCCTGAAAATCCATCTTTTGTAGATAATTTAACAGGAATGGATATATTGATGTTTTCTTGTGCAATGCACAATATTAATAAAAACGAAGCGAAAAGTCTTTCCGAAGATATGATAGATTTAGTAGGACTTGAAAGCTCGGCAGCCAAGAGAGTAAGAGGATACAGCAAGGGCATGATTCAACGGCTCGGTTTTGCCGCATCTATCATACATAAACCTAAAATACTAATTTTAGATGAACCGATGGGAGGAGTTGATCCTGTTGGAAGATATTTGTTCAAGCAGATTATCAAGAAATTGCATGAGGAGGGCACAACAATATTTTTCAGTTCGCATATTATTCCCGATATAGAAGATATTTGCACTAAAGCTGCTATTATAAACAAAGGTAGAATAATACGGACAATTGGCTTAAATCAGATAAAACAACTTTCAGCGTCAAGTTATAAAATTATTTTTTTAGATGATAAGAATATAAGAAAAATATCGGATAGTTGTTATATAGGAGATAATTTGTGTTCCGTAACCTGCAAGACCGATGATTTGGAAAGCAAGCTTCATAGTATAACAGCTCTTAATCTGAAGATTATCAGTGTGGATTCAGAGAAAAAAGATTTGGAATCGATTTTTATACAAGATATTACCAATTGACCTTACTGTGCAGTGGTCTCATAATCATCTTTTCCTTTTCTGTCACTGCAAGGGAAGTGGAACGACTGCGGCAGTCTCTCTTCTCTTTCATTCATAACTCATAACTCAACATTCTTCATGCCCGTCTGTTTTGTGAGGTCGGTTGAAATTGTCACGCACCTTTCGGGTGATCGCAACGACAGAAACTTTGTCACTGCGAAGCCGAAGGTTTTTTATAAATAAAATGGGTAAACTCTTGGATTAAATTCTTTTCTATTTATAGCTTATAGCTTTCGTCTAAGTACTATAACCTGATTTGCTTTAATTAAATCCCCTCTAATCTTGTTGACTTCTCTTATAGATGCAACAGTCACTCCGAATTTGCGGGCAATTTTAAGTAAGGAATCGCCTCTCTGCACATTATATTTTTCGTATCGTACAGGCAGATCTTTGTAGTAAAGCATTGTCACTCTTTTCTGAGTCACATACCATGGAATTTTTATAATTTTTCCAGCATATAAATGACCGGTTTTTCGCTTAATCCTTTCAATTGCTGCTTTTCGCAGCCAGAAAAAACTTGCTATTTTTTTGTAGCTATCTTTCTCTCCGACTCTATAAAGCAAAGTCTTTCTCGGATTGTTTTTCATAAGCTCGGCATAATTTTTTAAAAAATTTTTATAATTTTTTTGAGGGATAATAATATCATCGTACTTTTGATTCGGAGGCATGGTATGATGCTTTAAAAAACGATTTAAATGAAACAGCGAATGCGTTGGAATTCCAACAATACGGGAAAGAAAATAAAACGGAATATGCGTTTTTACTTTTACAATCTTATATTTTTCATAAGGATTATACCTAAACACGCCGTTATTAATGGCTATTTGAAGAGCAATATATTTTGTTATGTATCGCATTGTTTCATTCGGAAGTTTATCGTTTTTTATAATATCATAAAAGCTGTCTTTTCTTAAGAGACGCCGCATGGTTCCAGGCCCGGCATTATATGCCGATATGGCAATAAGCCATGATCCGAAGGTTTGATGCAGCTCCTTTAGGTAATCGATGGCAGCATATGTCGATAGATATGGATTTAGCCGATCATCGGTAAAAAAATTGATATGTATATAAGATTCTTTTGAGGCTTCACGTTTAAGCTGCCACATTCCTACAGCGCCGCTGTTTGATTTTACATAAGGCTGAAAATGACTTTCGATTAAGGCTAGCTCGGCAATTCCCAAAGGCATCTTGTTTTGAGCAAGTTTATTATCAATAAGGTTAATCCATTTTGAGCCGCGTAAAAAGATTTTTTGGTAATAAGCCTTATGATCAACTATCCGATTATACTCTTTATTTATTCGATTCAAAAAGTTTTCAGGGATTTTAAAATTTTTTATTCTGAAGCTATCTTCGGCAAAATCATTCCAGCCCGCGAAAGTTTTATTTGAATTGAGCGCTGAAATAACATTTAAAACTTGAGGTTTGGCAAAGTTGCTTGAATAAGCGCCGGAGGAAATAAAAATAAGACATAAGGCAACAATGATTCGGCTTATATAGCGCATATATTATATTAAATAGTCCGAAAAATTATTTTTCTCTTCATTGAAAATCAAGCAGCTGTTATTTCAGGATAAAATACGAATTTGGAACAAAGCTCTTTTACATCACTATGAATAGCCGCAATCGTATTCTCATTTGGATCTGATAAAATATCTGCAATCCAATTGCCTATAATGCCCATCTCAGCTTCTTTCATTCCTCTTGTTGTTACAGCCGGTGTTCCTATTCTAATTCCCGATGCTATAAATGGCGATCTTCTCTCTCCCGGTACCGTGTTTTTGTTTACAGTTATTTCGGCTTTCCCTAAAGCCTCTTCAGCCTCTTTGCCCGTTATGCCTGTTTTGGTTAAATCGACTAAAATAAGATGATTATCCGTTCCTCCGCTCACAAGATCAAAGCCTCTTTTCATCAATGTATCGGCAAGTGTCTTAGCATTGGCTATAACTTGAGCTTGGTATTCTACAAAGGATTTTGTATCCGCTTCTTTAAATGCCACCGCTTTTGCTGCAATAATGTGCATTAATGGCCCTCCCTGAATTCCTGGAAACATTACCTTATCTATCTTTTTGGCAAACGGTTCTTTGCATAAAATTACTCCGCCGCGTGGTCCTCGCATAGTTTTATGTGTTGTTGTTGTAACAAAGTCGCAGTCAGGAAACGGATTCGGGTGAACTCCTGCTACAACAAGACCTGCAATATGTGCAATATCAGCCATCAGATATGCACCTACCGAATCTGCAATTTCCCTAAACTTTTTAAAGTCTAAGATTCTCGGATATGCGCTTGCACCGCAGACTATAAGGCGGGGTTTAAACTCTTTTGCAATCTGCATAACCTCATCATAATCAATTCTACCTGTCTTGGGATCAACTCCGTATCCTGCAGACAGATAAAGTTTGCCTGAGAAGCTGACTTTTGCACCATGAGTCAAATGTCCTCCGTTTGTCAAATCCATACCGAGAAGACGATCAAACGGTTCCATAACCGCCATATAAACGCCCATATTTGCCTGGCTTCCGGAATGCGGCTGAACATTCGCATGCTCTGCATTAAAAAGTTTGCATGCTCTGTCTCTCGCAATATCTTCGACAACATCCATATTCTCACATCCTCCGTAATAGCGGTGATGCGGATATCCCTCAGCATATTTGTTTGTCATAATAGATCCTGCAGTTTGAAGAACTGCCTGTGATACAAAATTTTCCGATGCTATAAGTTCGATTCCATCTGTTTGGCGATTTCTCTCGGCTTTTATTGCATCAAAAATAGCAGGATCGGTTTCGGCAAGTTTGTTTAACACTATTTTGTTCATTTTTCCTCCTCGAGTTTTGATATTTTTTCAACCCTTATTTTATGCCGCCCGCCTTCAAATTCCGTTTTAAGAAATAGATCTATAATTTGGAAGGCAACACCCACTCCAATTGTCCTGGCACCAATGGCAAGGATATTAGCATCGTTATGCCGCCTCGCATAGATTGCCGTGTATGTATTATGGCAGAGTGCAGCTCTAATCCCTTTAATCTTGTTTGCACTTATCGATGCTCCTATGCCTGTGCCGCAAATTACAATTCCCGGCACATTTAGAACAATACTTTCCCTTGCAACTTTAGCCGAATAGTCAGGATAATCAACGGATTTGTTCGAATTTGTCCCCATATCAATTATCTTATACCCATTTTCGGCAAGATATGTTTTTATTATCTCTTTTAAGTTAAAGCCTGCATGGTCAGATCCAATCACTACTTTTTTATTTTCCATATACGCCTTCAGAACATAATTTTTTAGACTATAGCACCTTGAAAAGTAATTTCAATAGAATTGACCATTACATTAAAAGTTTCAAAACGTTTATTTATTTTAGAAAATAAGCTTGAATTCAACTTAATATATACCATATTTAATTACATACATATTTGGGCTATTTTAATAGCTGCTGATACGCCAGCAAGAACTCGCATTGTATCTAACGCTTTCTCTTTTTGCTGAAACTTCGTTTAGGGCACAACATCAGTTATTAAGTGGAATAGAAAAAATTTTGGAGGTTGATATGACAGATAGTGTTTATAAAGTAGTAGAGTTAGTAGGAACAAGCAGCGAGTCTTGGGAAAAAGCAGCAGCTTCAGCTGTTAAAACAGCGTCTAAATCCTTAAGAGACCTTAGAATAGCTGAGATCGTAACGCTTGATATGCAGCTTAAAGACGGAATAATTGAAAAGTATCGTACTAAAGTAAAGGTTTCATTTAAATACGAGGATTAAACAACAAAAAGTGACAACGAGTTTAGTAAATATGCCTTTTATAGCAGTAGAAATATAGTTAAGAAAATTAGGAAAATATAGCAAATAAGTTTTATATAAGGAGAAATTATGATAAAAAATGAGATGATAGAAGCACTGAACAAACAGATGAGAGATGAGTTTTATTCTTCATACCTTTATCTTTCAATGTCAGGTTATTTTGAACATATAGGTTTGAAAGGTGGTGCACACTGGATGTTTGTTCAGCATCAGGAAGAATTAGATCATGCAATTGGATTTTTCAACTATATTAAATCGCAAAATGCCGAAGTTAAATTGCTGATGATTCAAGAGCCTCCCGATAAATGGGATTCGATCATAGCGGTTTTTAAAGAGACGCTAAAGCATGAAGAGCATGTTACCTTAAGCATTAATGATCTCGTTGATACGGCTGAGAAAAATAGAGATAGAGCAACATTTAATTTTCTACAGAAGTTTGTTGACGAGCAGGTAGAAGAAGAGGAACAAGTGCAAAATGTAATTGACAATCTGAACTTAATAGGTGATAACAAAAGCGCTCTGTTCTTGTTTGATAGAGAACTCGGACAAAGAGTATATATACCGCCTGCAAAGTAATAAAATGTATTAGAAAAGACTCATTGGGCTTATAATGATTGATATTACAAATTCTATAAATATAATTACTTTTACAGAAATATTATTTATAGGAGATAAAAATGACAAACCTTGGAAAGATAAACAAACCTGATGCCAAAAACTATTTAAAAAGCAAAAAGTTGTTTGTTGTCAACATTATTGGCGATATACCGATATCCGATGCAGATAAGAAAAAAGAATTTAAAAAAATGATTGAAAAGTATTGGATTCAAGTACGATCTCAATTAGAGCAACTGTCTGCAAAACTTGGTGAAATAGGGTCGATATTCCATGAATATGTCAGTGCTGATGGTGAATTGGGGATAATCTCATTAGAAAAGCTTGATAAACATAGTTACGAAATTGCAAAAAAACTGTTTGAAAACGGTTCGCATCTATTTGCTTTGGAAGATGCAGAACTGCTAAAAGAGGTGGAAGACTGGCAGAAATGTATGATGGTGGGATTATCCAGCAAAAATGTTTATATGAAGGTATTTGAGGAGTTTAAGAGATCGGCAGATAAAAGAGATCAATTTATGGCTGAGAGATTAAACAAATTACTGAAACCGAACGATACGGGGGTTATCTTTGTATCAAACAGTAAACAGTTCAAATTTCCTAAAGATGCTGAACCGTTTTTCATCAATCCTCCAGCCTTAAACGATATTCAAAACATAATGCAGACTCAATATGAGCTTGCCTGTAAATAAGAATAATGGCATCTGGGGGATCAAACCTACAATATACATTTTAGAGGTGCCCTTTAGTTGACAAAAGCATATAACTTTTGATAATCTCTTTCTATGGCAAGGCAACTGAGAATCGAATATGCAGGAGCATTTTATCATATTATATCAAGAGGCAATCAAAGAAATATGATATTTTTTGAAGATTCGGATTTTATGAACAAAGACACAACCCCGATGATTACTCAATGGTAGACCCCAATGACCGATGCACTGCTGATTTTTACTTTAGGGCAGCACTATAAGATTAGGTAGTCAAAATATGGCACAATTACTATTTCCATTAGTACATATAATCTTATGTTAGGTGCTTAAGGGCAAATCTTGGGGTCGGATCTTGCATTATCATATTCTATCATATTTCTTCTCAATTTCCCTTACCGAACGGCTAATAGTTGTATAATGCAGGTTTAGATATTC
>VAPE01031686.1_pt1 | contig 10735 bp, 17 predicted proteins | sample 3393911 | NCBI WGS metagenome assembly VAPE01 (sample SAMN08290436, study PRJNA428436) | hydrothermal vent metagenome | isolation source: Deep-sea hydrothermal vent chimney | place: Atlantic Ocean: South-mid Altantic Ridge | reverse complement strand
AATATTAATAATAGTATTAATAGTAGAATATAAAGAATTTAAGATAAAAATGCTATTTTGAATAATAGTTATTAAAGTTAAAAATGCATTTTGAACTATAATTACAATAGAATTTAGTTGAGTAAATCCACTACCACTTATAACTTTAGAAATCCAATTGTATAGATTTTGGAATGTTGATATTATTTGATTTATAATATTATTTAATGTAGTTAATGCAATTCCTAAAGCATTGATAACTTGTATTAGAAATTGAATTGTTGGAATTAATATTGGTTTTAGAACTTTTAATAAAGCCGATATTATTTCTAACCAGATTCTAAATTTAAGAAGTGCAAATTCAACTGCTTTAGTTACCAATTCTAATATAGAACTATAATTAATAGAAGTTGCTCCCGCTTGGTTAAAGATATCAATGAGAGTATTTATTATATCTTTAAGTGGTGAAAATGAATTTTTAATACCTTGCCAAATAACGCTAGCTACAGCTATAATTGGCTTTAATAAAAATGTAATAGCTTGTATGAATTTAGTAAGTATTGGAAGCAAAGCCACTCCTAATGTAATCTTCAAGCTTTCTAATGCACTATGTAATAATTTAAGTGATCCTTCGAAAGTATTTAGCTGCGTTTTAGCTGCTTTTTCTGAAGTGCCTGCTGCATTTTTTAATTGATTAGTATATTCTTCTAAAGCAGATGAACCTTGCTTAAGAAGTGCCATCATCCCTGGTCCAGCTTCTACTCCAAATATTTTAATCATTTGTTCACTATCTACACCAGCCTTCTCTAATTCCTTCAATATTTCAATAAATGGTCTTAATCCACCTTTCGCTGCATCTTTATATGCGGTTTTCAATTCTTTTACTCTTTCTTTTAAAGTCTTTAATTCTTCTTTATTAGCACTTCCTGATCTCTTTAATTGATTTAATCTTTGTTCTGCATTTTTATATTCATTATAAAGCTTAATTACTTCTTGCGAATTTTGATAAATATTAAGATTAAGTTCGGAAATAAGATCTATAACTTCATTCGTAGGATCTATTAATCTTGCTAATGCACCTCGTAAAATAGTTCCAGCCTGTTCACCTTTGAAACCAGCATTATATAGCATTTCTAGAATTGCTACTGTATCTTCTAATGTATAATTTAAAGAAGCAGCAATAGGCCCTGCATATTTCAAAGAATATGATAATTTATCAAGAGTTGCTTGTGAATTAGAAATAGCTTTAGTAAATACATCAGCTATTCTTGCACTATCTTTAAATTCTATATTAAAAATAGTTGATGTAGCTAAAAGAGTATCTAATGTAGAAGTTAAATCTGACATTGTAGCTGCAGCTAAGTTTAATGCTGGAGCTAAATCTTTTGCGCTCATTTTAGAGACATCTATACCGGCACTTGCTACTAAATACAAAGTATCTGCTGCTTCTTTAGCACTAAAAACAGTTGTTTTACCAAGCTCTATCGCTATATTCTTAATACTTTCTCTTGCTTTTTCTAAGTCCTCTCCAAATGCACCAGTCACAATAGCTGCATTTGTTATAGCTTGCTCAAAGTTTCTTGCAGTTTGTACACTATCTATAATAGTATATCCAAGTACTCCTACTCCAGCTGCAGCAGCCATTCCAGCTGGTCCTAAATTAACTAATTTAGAAGATACTCCTTCAATAGCATCTCCTAATGTAATTGAACCTCGTGATAATGAATTAGTAAAATCAGAAAATATATTTTCTGTTTTAGATATTCTATTTTTAAAAGAAGATTGTAAATCTTTTACATTTCTTTCAATTCTAGCAAATGCAGCTTTAGTTTTATCAATAGCTTCTATTACTATCTCAAGCGCGGGCATGTTTGAGCCTCTCTATTTTTCGTAAAATTTCTATCTTGTGCTCTTTTACTAAATCATTCTCTTGCTCTTTATACATTCCTAAGAAAGCTATATCAAAAATAATACTCATAAAATCATTTTTAATTTTTAATATAGAACTTGGTCTAATATTATAATATTCAGCTAAATTATAAACTAAATCAAAAAATTGATTTCTTTTTAGATTAGGAAGTTTGAAACGATTTGGAAACTTCTTCTATAAGAAATAATAAATCTTTATTTTGTAATTTCTCAATATCTAATTTTGGTTCTATTATATAATATTGAATTAATTGTTTTAGAAATGATGGCTTTTGCCATAACTTCGGATTATTTGCTATTTCAGTTGGATCAATATCTTCAACTTCACAAATTTCTAATAAATCTAAAATAGAAACTGGTTTAGTTTTAATTTTTAAGCCGCTAGGTAACTGAATTTCTTTTTCTTTTACTAAATAATCTTCTAAATTATCTATTTTTAATCACCTCTTTTTTTTTTTAATTAGCTATAAGATATATTTTTACTTATAAAATCTAAATTTTCTTCAACAATTGCATCTTGAGAAAAATCTAAATCATAAGTTCCAAACTTAATATCTTTTAAAATTAAATATGAAGCATTAGAATGTGGTCTTATTTTTAATAGAAATGGTAATTGAGAATTACTTTGATTTTGTGCACTTATTCTATCCCAAACTCGTCTATCAATATAAAATTCTCTAATACTTCCAGTTATTTCTTTTAATCCTTCCACAATATCCTTAGTTGTCTTCTGCCCTATTACAAATATACTTTCTAAATTATTATTAATACTTAAGCTAATTTCACTAGCATAACCTACTGTTCTATATGTTTGATAGCTGATATATGCATTACCACTAATATTAACACTATCATGTATGTGAACAAATCCACTATTACCACTAATATTAAAGCTACTGTTATCTAAAGAAGTATTTTCTATATATAAAGTTACAAAAGAATTATTATCTATAATAGACTCATTTGCTCCTTTTGTTATTGGATATTGAGAAGTTAGGAAAGAAGTATTAGTACTTGCATTATAGTAACCTAATAATTCTTTATTAATATTTGCATATATTATCACTTCACCCTGCCAACCTCTTGCTACTGTCATAATCATTCCTCTTATGCAGTACTTATATTCTTAGCTATCCAATTAGCACTCTCAACTACTATTTCTCCAGCTTCAATAGAAATTTCATAATTAGCAAATTTTACACCTCGTAAGAAAAATTCTGGTGCGGTCCCAGAACCATTAGGCGCAATATGCATTATAAATTCTTGTAAATCATCTCCATATACTCCTGCAGCTGTTGCAAGATCAATAGCAGAATCATTCCATATTATTTTATTAGAACTATTGTCCGTTAGTACTACTCTTTCTATACTTCCAGATAGTTCAAGATTACCTTCTGAAATAAATTGTGCATTTTTATTTCCTATTATAAATATAGCTTCTAAATTTCCTTCCATGCTAAAAGGTGCTGTACGCAAATAAGGTTCTGGCGCATTAGCTAAATTGCTCTTGTTATTTGCAATTCTTACATATCCTTTCCAACCTCGTATTGCAGACATAATTATCACCTATTAAGAATAAACTATCAAAGGAATATTTACAAAAGTTATAGTTGTGTTGCCTTCACTTTGATAAGTAAAATCAAGAGTTCCAATTTCCACTTCTACACAATAATTAAGAATGCTTGCATTTTCAGTTCTTAAACTATCTAATTTATTAATAATGTTATCTAATAAATCTAAAGTATTATCACCTTTAATATTATCCCATTTATTTGCTAAATATAAACTAAATTCATATCTATATTGATAATTCTTAAATGAAGTAGGAGTTCTCGATATAGAATTAATAATTATATCAATATTAGGATAAAAATTAATTAATCTATAATTTCTTAATGCTCTTGTAACTGAAAGATTAGAAATTTCTTTTAATTTAGTTTCGATCTCATTAAATATATTTTTTAAATTATTACTTATAATACTCATAATTATCTATTATACTTTATAAAAATACCAAGAAGTTTCTTCCTCTTCTTCCTCAATTCTTTTTATCTCATAGCTTAATAGCTCTTTAGCTCTTTCTTTATGTTCTCTTGCTATTTCTGCAAACTCACCACCATGCATCTCAACCCACTGTGCCCTAAATAAATAGCAAGCATATTCAGTTTCTATTGCAGCAAGTGTACTTTGATTAGCAGATAGATCTGTTCCTAACTGTGCAATTATCCATCTATAAGCTTCAGTATGTAAATCATTTAATAAATCATCATAGCTACTATTGCTTATTCCTAATCGTCTTTTGCTCATTGAAATATTTGCATAGGTCATAGATTTTTTAAATAAATATCTAAATCTCTTTCTAATTCTCTTATAGCATTTTGTGTAGATTTGGATTGAATACCAACTTCAAAATATCTTTTACCTACATAACTTCCCCAGCCGTAATAAATTCTACGAGCGTAAGGTACTTCATTTAAATTCACATACAAAACAGCTCGCCAACCCCTATTCTCAAATCGTACTCTTTCACTAGATCTAAGATGACCAGTTAAAACTGGTGTTGGTGGTGTTTTCTTACTTTCATCAAGTGCAGTATAACCTATATTGAGCATGTTATCTCGTACTATATTATCAATATTATTTACTATTTCATCAATAGTCTTACCTTTCCATCTAATTATCATTTATAGTATTCAATTAAATAATGGTGAAATATTTCTTAAATCTAATTTTCTACCTTCTCTACTTTCTAAATCAAATTTATTTAAACTCCAAGCATTTTCTCCTTCTGGAAATTTTAAATCATAAAAAGGTCTATCATCATCTTTAATATTTTCGATATCTTTTAATCCTAAATTTCTATAATATTGCCATTTTTTATATAGCAGTTTTCCTATGTCCGAATCTTCATGTAGCATCTCTTAAAATATTAAAAAAAAAAGAGATATGAGATTGAATTGGTATATTTAACTTATATTACAAGCAGCTCCACCAAAGAAAGTTTTTACATCATATCTTAATGTAATTACTGCAGATTCAATATCTCGCAGTGGATCCTTGAATTGTTCTACTCTTATTCCAGTGCCAGCACCATTTATAGCTATTGCGCCAACCGCATTCTTCTCGTAAACTATTGCTTTAACTCCATTGCCCCAACTATTATTGGGAGTAGTTACAGCTACTATGTATGGTTGAAGTCCAAGTATAGAAGTATCCAGCTTTCCAGTTCTAAAGTATTTATCTGTCCCAGCTCTTTCTGCATATACAAAATTAGTATCTTCTAAAATTGCGCCCGCGAAGCTTGGACTCATTACTATTGTATCAGGATGATGGTTAGCAGTCCAAACTGTTTTTACTGCTTGTGCTATTGCTTTGAGTGCCTCACTACCATTATAGGCAACTCCACCACTCGCATTGCTTATAATTTCATTTATGGCATCTCTATTCAATTTATTCTCTATTCTACGTCCTGCTTTTCTAAATTCAAGATCCACTACATCAAACAGAGCATCATCAATAAGAGTTCTAGTGATTGGTGGTGCATCTCCTACACGTTTCCAATCGAAAGTAACTTTAGTATATGATTGATTCTTAAATGGAACTGCTGCGCCTTCTGCGAGTTCTTCTGCATAGCTTCCAGTCTCACCTAGAACAACTCTCAATCCACTTCCTTTGCCATGTAGAACTGGCAAGGCTTCTCGCATTGCTATAGCTGGTTCTGCGCCTTCAATTACGGTTTTCCAAACTTCCTCTTGTACTAATGTAGTGGAAGTTATCTCTTCAGTCTGCAAAAGTTCTCTTATTCTTTCATCTTGAATTTTAGATAATATTCTTTCTCTTTTTATTTTATTACTATTAAAAGCATAATCTAAAATATCTTTTAAATATGACATCTAAATCACCTAATTTTAAGCACTGCTTACATTTACAGGTGTATATAAAAATGGATTTAAAAACACATCAATTGTGGTATCTACTCCACCTTCCAATGCTATACCAACTGCCATGTAATTGATTTGATGTAAATACAGCGAACCTGTACTTGAAAGATTATCTTTACTTGAGTTTGGTCTATATATATTTTGTTCAATACTCGCGACTGCACCACTTGCATTTCCATTGCCTGCTGGATACACTAGATCACCAGCATTTACTGATCCATTCGCAGCCATTTTACATATGCAAGGAGGTAGCGCCACAGCAACTTTATCTCCATCTTTAGCGCTATATAAAGCTACTCCAATGCCCCATGATTTTTCTGTGCCTTGACATCTTACAACTTTATAATCTTCACCGCTAGCCTTAAATGAAACTAAGCAACCTGGTTGTATAGAATCATTAGCTTCCATTGTAAGAATATTCAAACCATACTTTAATACATTATGAATACTTGGAAATGAGCTAAGGGCCATTGTTATCACCTAAGCTTTAAACTTCATAAACTTCTCCAGCATCAATTATTAAAGCTGGAGTATTTGAATTATATTTTTCAAATTTTTTAATATCTTCTATATTATCAGCCTCTTCATCTTTTGTAATAGCTTCTACTTCATCCAAACTTTTAACTTTTTCTTGCAAAGCTTTTACTTGTTTTTTAAGCTCATCAATCTGTGTTTGTAATTTTTTAAGAGTTTCTTCTAAATCTTTGCTAGGATATGGGTATTTGCTTGGATATGGATATTTTGATGGATATGGATATTTACTTGGAAATGGATAAGGATATTCTTTATCTTCTACTTCTTGCTCTTTATTCTCTTTTTTATTTTCAGATTTAGAAGCCTTCTCTTTAATACTCTTAATTTCATTTTCCAAAATCTCTATTTTCTTTTTTAAATCTTCAAGCTCAGATAAATCTGAGGATTTTTCTTCTACTTCTAAATTTTCAGTTTTATCTTCTTTAACCTCCTCAAGCATAGTTTATCACCTTAATTTAATAATTTAATATATAAAAACGCGCTAAAGGATTCGCGGGATTTTTAACTATCGAAATTTCTATAAGATTTGCAGATTTAATATAATCAAAACATTTATTCTTTTTACATTGCAATTCTTTATCTAATATTTCTATTCTAATAGAAAAAGCATTTAATTCTGAGTTTAAGATTTTATTCCATACCTCATTTGCTATCTCTAAGTCATCGCGCAATTTTGCAATTATAAAAAGCCCTTGTGCATCCACTTCACTTCGTAGCTTTCCCCATTTATCTAGAATATGTCCAATCACTATTCCTTCATGTTCCAGCATTAAATTCTTATAAAAATCTTCCTGCTTCTGCCATTTATTCCACATCTCTTTTAAAGTTGATAATGGAATGTAATCATTCTCAAGATCAATTATGTTCACACTGGCATATCCAGCAATAATTCTACTGTTCTTGTTTTTAGATTTTTTACTCATTTTATGAACACAACTATTAGGACTTGGAATAATAGCTAAGGCATAAAGTGGTATATAATTTGTGTAAGCGCCGCTATCTGAAAAATGTATATGTAAATAATCAGCTACATCACTATAAGGAATATTAAAATAATCACTAAAAGCACGATATAATCTAAATACTAAGCCTTCACGTTCATGTTCATTAAGAGTATTAGTATTAATTACTAAATCAACATCATGCCCTTTTCCTTTTATAGCTAGTGAACCAACTAAAGTTATAATATTATCATGTATTAGTGCTTTTTTAGAAAAACATTCTAAAACTTCATTTAAATAAAAGCGAGGTTCTTTGTTACTATTGACAGGTAAATAGTCATTATCTTCTAATTCTTTTTCTGCATTAAGTGTAAGTTTTTTCAAATTCATATCTCTTATATTTAAACTTTTTAATATATAAGATATATAACATATAGTTTCAATACTTATAATTTATAAATTTTATATATCTAAAATTACCAAAATTAAGATTAAATTTAAGATAAAAATTAATAAAATGCATTTATAGCTATTGATTTTCTAAATACCATTCTATTATCTGCGCGTGCAAAATTAAGTAATATTAACTAATATTTGAAAATGATATTTTATATCTCTTATTTACCTATAAATTCTAATCTAAAACAATATTTAATATAAGTTCTTGATATTGATTTTTAGATTTTCAATTAATAAAATTATAAATATTATTTTTAGACATGTAAATACTCATAATCTTAAACCATCTTCTTTCTTTAGCTTATTTTCATGTCTAAAATTCTTTATTTTTTAATTCTTATTCTCCTTAAGATTTAAATCAATAGCAGTAAAGACTTGCGCGCGACTCTATTTCTATAAATAGACAAGTTAGAATATGCAATATATTGAATATTCAACTCTAGCTATTGAAAAAACAGAGTATACATGTAAATTTTTTAGAATTTTTAAAATTTTCTAAAGTATAATCATAGTGTTTATAGTTTATAAGCTAAAATAAAGCAGAGAATAGGATTTTAGAATTCAAAAATTTATGAGCATTAAGTATTTATAGATGTTCATAATATATTATCAATCAGATATTAAGATATAATAAATATATCTTAATATCTAATATATAAATAAAAAAATAAATGGGGTGTAAAAAGACTATGAAAATCCTTAAACAATGTGAAATAAAAATGTCAGATGAAAGCACTATTTTAGTGCTTAAAAAAAGAAATAACACCACATATATTGTTTATGATATATGTGGTGAAGATATAAATAGCGATGGCGATGGAACATATGCAGAATTTGATAATTTAGATTCTGCATTAGAATTTTATAAAAATGAGAAACAGCTATATCTTGAGACTTATCAAGATATAGTAGGTGTTGAAAATATTGAGGTGATAGACTATGCGTAATCTTATTATAAAGAAAAAAGCTAAAAGAGCTGTTCTTTCTGCTTTATGTGCCGAGTTAATCTATGATGATCTAAGAGATATTCTTAAAGAACGTATAAAAGACATTGCAATAAAAATTATACAATATGAACCAGAGTTTCCTAAAATAAAACGAGAAATAGATAATGAATTGGAAAATATTTTTATAAAAGCTGGAGGTCAAACAGAAATAATTACAAAATTAAATCCAAAATATAAAAAAGAACTAGTAAATAAATTAGAGGAGGTAATGAATTATGAGTGGTAAAAAAATAGTAATAGATATAGAACAAACACCTGATAATAAATACCTTTTGAAATTTACTAATTCTAAATTAATTGAATTAAAAAAGAAAGATTTTAAATATAATGGACTTTCTTGGACTAAATACTTCTCTAACAAAGAAGACTTATATGTAGAATTAATAGAAATTCTAAAGTATTATAAAGTTAAAGAAAGTTTAATTTATAGTGAATTTAAAGATCAACGATTATTGAACATAATTAAACATTTTAATCTTATTTTTAAGGAGAGTGATATATAATGTCTTCTCCTATTTCTATTTTTATAAAAGAGCTTTTTAATGAAAGCATTGAATATTATTACGAAATTGAAGATAAAGAAATTGTCTTAGACTTTAGTTATAAATTTAATGGAGAAATTATATATGGATCTATAGATATTGGTATAGATAAACATGGATTTTATCAAGTATATGAAAGTGATATATCAATACCATTTCCAAAAGTAAATATACCAAAGATATTCAGAGACATTTTGATAGAAACAGATATACATGATTATAATCCAGATTATCATCATCATTTTATTACTAAAGTTCCAGTAACTTTAAATCAATTAAAAGCTATTCTTAAGTATTTCTATAAGCTATATCTCTTCGGAGAGTGGAAATATGAAGAGTAAGGATAGATTAAAACTAGAACTTGAGAAGCATAATATACCTCTTGCAGTATTGATTAGTGATTATATAGATTTGAAACTATCTTTTAAGAAGATAGCTAGAAATCTAAAAGAAAAAGAAGGAATTACTATTGCTAATGAAAGAAATGTAAGAGAACTTTTGAAAGAGTTACTACCTAAAGATTTTGAATATAAAAAAGGGCATAGAATAAAAGAGAATAGTTATGCAGATAAATTACAAAAAAAAGAGAGAGAAATAAAGCAATTAAAACAACTATTACAAGAGCAAGAGCAAGAATATAATAATAAATTAAAAGAAAAAGAAACTACTATACAAGAGTTATATAAGTTATGTAAGTATTTATTTAAGAGCTATTGCAAAGCTTATGAAAAACAGCGAATTACTGATTTAGAATTTCAAGAATTATCAGATTTTTATAAAGAAACAATTAAGAATGGAGATGAACTATAATGCCAAGAAAAAAACTAAGTGATGAGCAAATACAAAGACTAAAAAAAGGCATTGAGATGGTAAAAAAAGGAAATAGTGTTTACACTGTTGCTAAGGATTTAAATCTTAATTTTGAGACATTAAGAAAGCACTGTATTAAAAATAATATTCAACTTCAACAACCTAAAATTAAAAAAGAGATAATATTTATAGAGAATTTAGTAGAATTAAAATTTAAAAATGTTAGAGAATATAAGGAGTTTTTAAGAAAAAATAATTATAGTCATTATGGGTTTGCTAGCTATCTTTTAAGTGAATATCAAGCATTGAAACAAACTATAAGAAAAAGTAGTGAACTTCTTAATATACTAAATGATGAAAATCTAAAATTAAAAAAAGAATTACAAGATAAAGAAAGTAAAAAAAATAAAATAAAAAAAATAGAAGTTAAAACCAAAGAAAAAAATAAAATAAACATAGCTGAAAAAGAAAAGCGAATATTACAATTAGAAGAAGAAAATGAAAGATTAAAAAAAGAAAATGAACAACTTAAAAAAATAATAGCTAAAATAAATTCTGAAAAATTTAAATAATTTAATTTCTTTTTTCTTTTT
>VAPE01017424.1_pt1 | contig 10743 bp, 8 predicted proteins | sample 3393911 | NCBI WGS metagenome assembly VAPE01 (sample SAMN08290436, study PRJNA428436) | hydrothermal vent metagenome | isolation source: Deep-sea hydrothermal vent chimney | place: Atlantic Ocean: South-mid Altantic Ridge | reverse complement strand
AATTGTCATTCCGGCTTGTCCGGAATCAAAGAGGAGTATGATTCCTGATTCCCGACGTAGCGGGAATGACAATTCAAACACCCCGACATTACAAGGTTGACGCGACAGTAGTAGGAATAGATCAAAAGAAAACAGCCGATAAGATGAAGAAAAACGATATTTATCCTGCCATATTATTGCTGTTTATTACATTTTTTCTATACGGCAGGGTGTTAAATCTCTGGTTTACTTATGACGACCCCCAAATTCTTAAGCAGGCCGTAAAATTCAGTCCGCTTCAGTATTTTTTTAATCCCGGGGCATGGAAGGAACTCTCATGGGCCAACTTAACTCCACTGATTACCCTCTCCTTTGATGCCGACCTGAGCCTGTCCGGAATTAATCCATGGTTTTTCTATCTTCATCATCTGGTTGTAATCTGGGCTGTTGCGATGATGTTTTATCTCCTGTTGAGGTTGTGGCTGCCACAGGCCTTTGCACTCCTGGGAGCATGTATATTCCTGATAGGCTCCCCTTTGGCTGCCATGTCGCAGCAGTTGATGACAAGGCATTATTTAGAGGGTCTTTTCCTGTCTGTAATATCTGTTTACTCTTTTGCCAGAGGAATCAGGGGGGATAATCGGAGATGGTTACTCCCGGCCTGTGTTTTTTATGCAGGGGCATTTGCTGCTAAAGAGATTTATGCCCCTGTTGTTTTTCTTTTCTGGATAGTTCCGGAAAAGACATGGAGGCGCAGGCTTAAATGGTCTTTGCCTATGCTTCTTGAATTGTTTCTATATTTAATATGGAGAAAATGGATGCTGGGGGGACTTACAGGAGTCTATTCCGGTAATTTCCAGATCGAGGCCCTTGGCAGACTATTTATTGTTTTCTGGAGGCATGCATTTAATGTGTTGCTGGGTGCCAATGAGTTGATAAGTGCAGCCATGCTGATTATATTAATGACATTGGGGCTGTTTTTTCATAAAGGGAAGTTTCTTGTAATTTTATTATTGTTGTTTGTAATAGTCGTATTTCCTGTTTTGCCGGCATTAAAAGTCTTTGCCCTGCGGTATTTTCTTGTGCCATGGATTATGATTGTGGTACTTATAACCTTCGTTTCAAGGGACTTGTGGAGATACAGAACCTCAGGAAAGATATTAACGATTATCCTTCTATCTTTCCTTTCACTCTCTTTATTCACAAAGAACAGATCGATATGGGATGACTATTTTTTGCGTTCAAGTAGGATGAGCCTTGAGGGGAAATTCTTTTATGAAGATATCGGAAAGGATGAGATTTTGCGAAAGCCGCTGGCCTCTCCCTACTATTTTACCGGGTTAACCTGGCTAAAACATGGGAATCCGGGAATATGGTTTTATGATGATATATATTTGTGTGAACACTCTCTGATTAACAAGAAAATATGGGAGTATTCGGGCTTATACGGCAGGATGATGGATGTTACGGCTGCTGTTGCAGGTATAAAGGATAAATACTGCGGTAAGATAAGAGAGGATGTCTCACTAAGCATTTTTGTCGAGTATAAACAGGGGCATCTTTACTGGCGGTTTGGTCCCTACAAAGAGGGGCAGTACTCATTTCTTTTAGATGATGCCTCTATCAAATTTAACGTGAGCCCGGAAGGAAGCCACGCTGGTCCTCTTGCTGGAGAGGTGGTATTCAGGGTGGGCTACCACTCCCCGGAAGGCTGGGCTTCATATACCCCTTATTTGAAAATGGATATAAAAGAAAACCATGGACAGATAAGGTGGGAAAGACCCCTTGAATGACATGAAGACAAAAGAGGGAATACAAACTTTAACTGTTTCCGAGGTGAGGTAATTGAAAAGATATCAAGATGCCACTAATTTTCAGGAATGCTTATTTGACTTATGCCTTTTTATTTTTTTTGCGGCAATTATTGCCCTGTTATATCGTTCCGTGCTAAGTAATTTCTGGTTATTCGATGATCCGTTCATTTTAAGGTTTGCTGAAAAGTATTCTCCCTGGCAGTATTTTATAAATCCAGGAGTCTGGCGGAAACTCATAATACAAAGTTTGACTCCCTTTTTAGCACTATCTTTCGACACTGACCTGTCTTTCTTCGGATTCAATCCATTACCCTTCTATCTCCACCAGTTAATCTCCTTATGGTTGACTTCAATCGTATTGTTCATAGTCATAAGAAGATGGGCGGGTAACTTTGCCTTGATAGGTGTTTTAATGTTCCTTGTTAGCGCACCTGTTGCTGCAGTAGCACAAATGTTAATGGTAAGACACTATATCGAAGGATTATTGTTTTGCCTGATTGCATTAAATCTCTTTGTTGTTTCGATCAGAAAACAGACTTTCCTGTTATCAATTGTCTCTTCCCTGTTTTATTTTTTATCGGTCTCATCAAAGGAGTTATATGTGCCGCTTGCGATTATTGCATTGTTACTACCGGTGTCAAACTTCCGGAGGCGGGTGTTTTACTCAATTCCATTATGGTTTGTTTTTGTCATATATTTTATCTGGCGGTACTACATGCTTGGGGATTTAATGGGTGGCCCGGGGGGAGGCACGTTCCTTGGATCTTATATGGGATGGGGAGCACTAAGCCTGTTGTTGAAAAATGTTTATGGTACGATTGTAATGATGTGCGGTATTTCACCGTTCAGTAATACTACAGTTCCTATAGTTGCAGCATTGATTGTATTCTTTGTAACCCTCTCCTCTGTAATCCTTATTAAAGAAAAGAGGTATACAATACTGTTGTCTTTTCTTGCTATTTCTTCAACGGTATACTTTATACCTCTCGCAATCGTTAATCCTTATTATGTTGCCGGTGACCTTCCCGTATACAGATTGCTATTTGTAATTGCCGCTTATTTGTCAATTGTTGTATCTCTCTCTGCAAAGTTCCTTTATGATCGCTCAAAAGAGATAGCGGTCATTCCCCTCAGGAGGCTTTTTGGAGGTTTTGTCGTCCTGTCATCCCTGGGCCTTGTTTTGCTTATAATGTTGAATTCTCTTATCTGGATCAGGACAGAGAGAAAGGCAACCCTGAAACCCCTAATAGAGGAAGGGAGGTTTTTTTACAGGGCGGACAAGGATGCGTTACTTGTAAAATCAGGACCTCTTTACGGAGGGAGTTACTATTATGAGAACCTTGAATTCTTCCGGAAGCTGTACAGAGGAGAAGAATCACCCTCCGTGGTTTATGATGTTTTTGCGTTTCTGGATAAGGCCAACCCTGCAGAGCTAAAAAAGATCAGGGTCTATAAATATGATCCTGATAAAGGCTCTGTCTCTGAGATTACCAAATCATTCAATGAAAGAAGATCCCGGTATCTATCTCGCATACATCGGCTGCCTCTTTCCGTTGACTTAAAAATAGATCACGGTTCCATATCCTTCTCTGTCGGTCCCCACGATTCCGGCAGGTACTTTGTGTTGTTTGGACATAAACACGGGTTATACAGTATGAGGTTGGATTTTGGTAAAAGCAGGAAACTTGAGATGAAAACCACTGCCGGCATGGCTGTCTTTGCACGCTTTGGATGGGAGTCACCTGACGGGGATCTAACCTTTTCTCCCGAGTGGCATCTTGACTTTTCAAAATATCAGAAAATTACCTGGAAGCGGGAATGAAACACATACCTATTTTAGTGCCCTGGTAGAAAAGATGAACGTGATATACGAAACAACGTAACATAAAAGCCCCACCCAGTATGCTGTCGAGATTGATGAGTTAATGGCTATTGCAACAGCAAGTACAGAACCGGTGACAGAGGTGGCCCCGTTAATTCCCCAGAACCATGGGGTAAGATGCTCTTCTGTTCGTGCCGAAGCAACCTTCATGCCAAAGGGGAATGCCATACCCATAAATAGCCCTATTGGAAAAAGGATCATTACAGCAACCAATATGCGGACCGGTGTGGTTGAAGAGCGGAAGAAGCCGGTAGCATAAGGAGTAAACAGACCAAAAATGACAAGGATACAGAGAAGAAGAAATAACCGTTTCAATCCAGATCGTTTAATACCCGTCTTTTTTGTGTCCCATGTTGTGTAACTCCCGATACCGCTTGACAGGAGTAGTGAAAAAAGCACAACTGAGAGGCTATATGTAGGGTGTCCCAGAAAAATAATCAGCCGTTGCATCTGGGAGATCTCAATAAGTATAAATCCAAACCCTATAGCAGCAAAAAATGCCAACAGAGGTATCGATTTTCTTAAGGCATCTCTTTTTGTCTTTAATATTAATGGTAATATTATGCAGAGTGAAGTTAGGACAGTAGTTATTATGAGCAGTAATCCAAGAATAAATACTGCCTTCATGTTAAAGCTCACTACCCCCTGATTCCACAGTTTCCGATTGAACATATTCCTTAGTCTAAGCATGTGAAAGAAAAAAGGGCTGTCGTCAGTTGGTGGAGAAATATCCAGAGGGAACTCTTTAGTGATTCTATCGATGTCTTTTCCTGAGGTAATTGCAGCAAAAGTTGAATCCAGAGAATAGTCCGGACTTAAAACCATCTCAAAGTCCATATCTCGTGCAACTTTTTTTATTGTGGTGATATCTTTCCCGGAGAACGGATCCTTACTTACAATGATTGTTCCAACTCCATCGGGACCTCCTCCGGCTTGCTCCTTTGGGAGGTTTTTTACTATCAAGATGTTATCCCTTGGATTGTTTATACCCATTTGTAATAAGGTTGCACTTGCCAGAGATGCCAGCCTGTATATTTCCCCCGGTCTATCCTTGAAGTACCAGCGGGATATTGTAAGAATTCCATTAGGCTTGAGGTGTTTTAGAAATGTCTTCCATGCTTCAACAGTATAAAGAGAGTTTTCAGTAAGAACAAAGGCCCCCGCAGCGGTGGCAGCCCATGTGTCGATCAGGGAAATTTGAATTATATCATACTTTCTTTTCTGCCTGGCAATATAACTTCGCGCCTCATCATTGATAAACGTTACTTTAGGGTTTCTGTCAAGATGACCTGTAAAATCACCGAATTTCTTGTTTACCGCATAAATTATGTCATTGTTGATTTCTATTCCAATAACTGATTTCTGGTTGAACGCCAGGGCAGATAGAATATCTCTACCTCCACCGGTACCAATGACGAGTACATCTGCATTATGTCTCATATAATGGACTAAATTTACAATATCGTATTTCAGGTGTTTTAATTTTGACAGGTCACCATTAAACTCTGTTAAAACCGTTCCGGCATCTGCGTCTATCAATAACGCCAATTGCTTAACTGTATAGAGTGAAGATGGGAAGGTATGGCTGAGACCCCAGCCGGCCGGGCTCCATGAACTTCCAGGAAAGTCAAAAACCGTTATACGGGAAAATGAATTCCATTTCACATATACAGGTTTTTGTTCTACTTTCCCCTTAACCCATTTTAACCTGAGCAAGGGTGCCTGCTCTCTTGCCAAAAAGGTATTGACACCCGCAAATGAGATCAGGATAATGATACAGATAACGGCAATCTTCATAATCTTTGAGTTGAAGTTGTCTAAACTAAAGAAGATTGACCCTAAGCAGGCAAAGATTGCAACAACAATGACAGACGTGGGTCCGTCTGTATATCCGAGTGTATAAATCAAGAGGATACAACCAAAGGCCGCCCCTGCGAGGTCTGCAGCATATAATTTACTTACATACCGCGGAAATTTTGTCAGAGCAATGCAGACACATATGCCACTGAAGACGAAAGGGATAGACACAACAATATAGGTAACTACAATTGAGAGGACACCCCTCAAAGTTAATTCAAAATAAAAAGGTATCCTAATATGTATCAGGAAGCTTACAACGGCAGACAGGGAGAAGATGAGGGAACTTAACGAAAGTAGTGAGTGTGCCTTTTCTTTTTTGAAATATACAGGGAATATATACACAATTAATGCGCCCAGGGTCATTCCAAACATAGCTATTGATATGGACATAAATGCAAAGTGGTACCACATGGTTACGCTGAAAATACGGGTCAGAAGAATTTCATACATAAGGGTTGAGAGTGTGGTAAGGAATAATCCAACAAAGGTGTTTGTTTTTGGAGCGGAAACGGTTTTCAAATATGCCTCCTTTCAGGAGGTAATTCTACAAAAACCAAGAGGAGTTGGTCAATCAGACAATATATCCTACAAAGAACCGGTTGTAGCCTCAGGTGAGGTGAAATCCTGCGAGACCGGATGGCCGGTTTAAAAGAGAGGTATGTAGTTTCTATAATTCGTAATGCTATAATGAAATATGGATTCCAAGCCCAAAAGTGCCGGTGGAAAAACTTGCATGTTCAGAGGAGGGTATGGATGCAGGGTTTAAACGGGTTTAATCACGAATTACTTCGGGATTACCCCGGGGTATCGACTGAATACCGGGCCGATAATGAGTGGAAACCGCGCTTCCTTTCCCCCTGACACGTTCTATCTCTATGTTTGATTCTTGGGCCAAGTGTGAATGTTGGTAGTTCCCCAAAAAGGGAATATTCTATATTTAAAGGATCTCACAATGCTCTGTTCAGTCGTTGTGCCTGTTTTCAATGAAGAAGAAAATTTAAAGGAGTTGTACGGGAGGCTCAAAGATGTGTTTGAGGGCATGAACCAGCAGTATGAACTGATATTTGTCGATGATGGCAGCGAAGATAAGTCATTAGAGATAATAAAGATGTTGGCTTCTTCAGACAGGGCTGTTAAATACAGGGCATTAACAAGAAATTTCGGTCATGAAGCCTCCTCTACCGCCGGGCTTGATATTGCAAAAGGGGATGTTGTGGTTCTTATGGATGCAGATTTGCAGGATCCTCCTGAATTAATCCCACAGATGCTTAAACTATGGCAAGAGGGCAATCAGCTTGTATATGCCCGGAGGCTTAGAAGATATGGTGAAAACATATTTAGACGGGTTTCTGCAAAGTTTTTTTACAGATTGATTGCCCTTATTTCTGATTCTGAAATACCTGTTGACACCGGAGATTTCAGATTAATGGACAGAGCGGTTGTAAACGATTTTTTAAAATGCAGGGAACAGAACAGGTTTGTCAGGGGCCTGACTTCATGGGTTGGATATAAGCAGGCAGCTTTAAACTTCGAACGTGACAGACGCTTTGCCGGTGCATCAAAATACAACATTTTCAAGCTCCTCCTCCTGATGCTTGATGTGATTACCGGGTTTTCAATAAAACCTCTCAGGATTGCTACTGCATTGGGCTTTCTGGTTACTGTCTTAAGTATGGTGATGGTCTGTGTAATAGTAATACAAAAGTTTTTCTTCAACCTGAATATTCAGGGATATGCACTGCTGGTGTCAGGGTTGTTTTTCCTGGGTGGTGTGCAGATGTTTTTCCTGGGTATAATTGGTGAATATATTGGCAAGATCTATCGTCAGGTACAGGGGAGGCCTCTGTATTTAGTCAAAGAAGAGAGTTTTTGACCGAAGATGGATGCTGCGATATATGAAGAGATGTATAAAGTTGAAAAGAGGCACTGGTGGTTTAATGCACGTAGAAGAATTTTAATCTTTTTGCTTAATCGTATCTGCGATAGATCAGGCTATAAGTCCGGTGAAATAAAGATTTGTGATATCGGCTGTGGAACAGGCTGGGTTCTTGAGGAATTGCAGAAGAAATATGACGCCGTTGGCATTGAGTCTGACGGCAATGCGATAAGGTTTTGCCGGCAGAGAGGTGTCAGGGTTTTCGAAGGCGAGCTGCCTTATGCCCTGCCTTTTGAGGGAGAGAGTTTTGATGTCGTCCTCCTGCTGGATGTTCTTGAACATATTGACAATGATACAGCGGCAGTTAAGGCGGCAATAAAGCTGCTTAAAAAAGGCGGCATACTGATATGTACAATGCCTGCTTATCAAAGTCTCAGGACAAGACACGATGAGGTGCACCATCACAGACGAAGGTATAATAATAAGACAGCAGGACACCTCTTAAAGTCGGATCAGATGGAAGCACTCAAGCTATCATACTATAACTTCTTTTTGTTTCCCATCGCCTTATTGAGCAGGCTAATTATCAGGATTTCGAAAAAAGATACACTGTTTGAGATGAAAATACCAAACAGTGTACTCAATGTTTTTTTAGAAAATGTTTTTGCATCGGAGAGGTTTTTTATTCCTTATATCAATTTTCCTTTAGGGTTGTCTTTAATTTATATAGGGAGAAAGATTGTCTGAACCTAATCTTGATGGCGTCGTAAAAAATCGATCTCCTGCGTCGTAGCGGGTACGCCCAATGCTCAACATACAATATGTATGCCTCCGCTTGGTCGACACCACTACTCCTTGTATATCGAGTTTTTACTTAGCCATCCTAAAACGGTACTATGGACTTTTTACGAGTCCATCAATCTTGTGTGTGTAGTTTAAGAGTGAAACAGCCGCATTCTCAGCAGGCATCCTGATATCAGTTTACCATCAGCTACAGGTAGCTCTATTTTGAATGGAATAGTCGCTCAGTCCGGGTTATAATCTTTTGAGATTTTCGGTCTTCTCTACTACAAAGACGGGCCTTCTTTTGACCTCTTCAAAGATTCTGCTGATATATATGCCTATTATACCGAGGCTGAGCATCAGCACACTTCCGATAAAGAGAAGCAGAATGATAACGGTTGTAAAACCACTGACGGCCTGGCCTGAGAATTTCATGTAAAGCGTCTGGGTTCCTGTAATGAGACTGAGTACAAGGGTTATTATGCCGAGGACCGTTATGAAATGAAGTGGAATTGAGGAAAAGGCGGTTGAGGCATCGATTGCGAGTTTAATCAATTGACCCGTCGACCATCCTGACCTTCCGCCGGCTCTTTCCCTGACGGAGAAAGGGACACTGATCTTTTTAAAACCGAGCCAGGAGATTATCCCTCTGAAGAATCTTACCCGCTCCGGCAGTTGATTGAAGGCATCGATAACCTTTCTGTCGAGAAGCTTGAAGTCTGACGAGTTATCAAGTTTTAATCCGGAGAGATATTTAATAATGACATAAAACACCTTTGCACGGAGGGATGACAGAAGAGGTTCGTCACCCCTGTCATCCTTTACCGCTTCAACAATATCGGCCTTTTCATCAAGCCAGAGCCGGACCATCCGGGGGATCAGTTCAGGGGGATGCTGGAGGTCTCCATCCATTACTATCACTGCATCGCCAGCGGCAAATGCCAGCCCTGTACTGATGGCTGACTCTTTCCCGAAATTCCTGCTCAGTTTAATCCCCTTTATTTCTTCGGTATCCCCGGATAAACTTGAGACGGTCTCCCATGTTTTATCGGTAGAGCCATCGTCGATAATGATTATTTCATAGCTCAGACCCGTTGCCTTTACATGTTTAAGGATTTCGGAGATGCTCTTGTCCAGTATCCCGGATTCATTAAATACAGGCAGGACTATTGATATTAATGATGTCTCCCGGTTCATGACAATGCACCTTGCCGAAAGTCCCGATCTTTGGTCGGAGAGCTTGACTTCTGCGCTGAGATGGCTGTCATTGTTTTAGGGACCCATACGGGTATATCAGTCAGTTTTCCATCGAGGTTTAGCCCCAATTTGCCTAAAACAAGGCCTAATGGAAAGGCATGGGCAAATTTAATCCTGAGAGGGTTTTTAAATCCTGACCTTTTTAAGAGGTCCGTAAGTGTCTCCTGAGAGTAAAATACCACATGCTCGGGTATCTTGAAGGAGGGCCATCGGCTTTTCAGTATCTTATACCAGAAACTCCCTATGTCCGGGGTGGCAAGCACAATGTGACCGTTCATTCCGAGCCTCTCTCTAACTGAAGCTAAAAAATCGATTGGTGAATATATATGCTCAATCACATTGATTGCCACTATTATATCAAAATCCCTCAGGTCATGAGTGATTGTCGTGAGTTCACCGATGAATACGTCTGCACCTGTCAGTGCTCCGGCATGCCGGCCGGCATCTTCAGAGAGTTCTGTCCCTGCAACATAAGAGTAGTGTTTTTTTGCCTCATCCAGAAAGAACCCGTAACCGCATCCGACCTCCAGAAGTCTGCCGTTTGTTAAGGAAAGGAGGTCCAGTTTATTTAGAAAGCTTTTAGAGGTTAGCCTGAGACTCCTTTCCTGGGAGAGATAGTCCTCATATCCCGTCCTTTCTTTCGATGAGTAATAATGCCCATCGTTGTAAAGATTCTTCATTGCCGGTTCCTTCAACCGGGGGTTTAAATAAATGATGTTGCAATTCCTGCATTTGACGACAAAGAAAGGTTCTGCTGGCAGGAGTGTTTTTCTTTCGGGAGACCGGCAGACAGGACAAACGGTCGATTCAAGGAGGTCTTCGGGAAAGGGCCTTTTGTTCCTGTCGGATAAGTGCATATAAGTAAAATAAAACATTTTTATGCTTTATTGCTACAGGTCTGCCGGCCGGCCGGCCGGCTGACAAGCTATTTACCTTGATTTTTGACTTAAAATGTGATATTTTATACTTCTATATACAATGCACCTTGCCGAAAGCCCCGACCCTTGGTCGGGGATGAAGGCAAGGAATGTATTAATCGTCTCAAAATAGTGTAGACATATTATTTTAAAAATCCCTCCTGACCTCCCTTTGCCAAAGGGAGGGATTATCCCCCTCTTTTTGGCAAAGAGGGGCGAGGGGAGATTTTTAGATTGATGTCAATTCAATTATGAGACGATTAATAATTAGAGCCTGTGTATAAATTGCTGTTTTATATTCTTGTCATACCCGAAGTCTGTAGTCGGGTATCCAGAAGTTATTGAAAAGACTGGATTCCCGCCCAATCCCGATTT
>VAPE01024633.1_pt1 | contig 10744 bp, 15 predicted proteins | sample 3393911 | NCBI WGS metagenome assembly VAPE01 (sample SAMN08290436, study PRJNA428436) | hydrothermal vent metagenome | isolation source: Deep-sea hydrothermal vent chimney | place: Atlantic Ocean: South-mid Altantic Ridge | reverse complement strand
TCAAATGACTCTTGGTACTTCCCTGACTACTGATAATGTAACTTCTATCACAGTAGCAGATGGTACAGAGGTAGCAATACCTTCAGATACACCTTCAAGTGGATATATTCGTGTAACAGATGATAATGGACTTGAGAGACGTTTGCACTATTCTTCATGGACTGGTACAGTATTTACAGTGGACACAACAGATGGCAATGAAGATTTTTTAACTGTTAATGCAACAGCTGGAAATAATGTCTATATAGCATATCTTGATGAACTTGCTTCTGCAACATCAGCATTTTATACAGCAGTTTATAGTGTTGATAGAGATTTAGTCGTATTAGTAAGAGATGGTGCATCTACTCCAATTAAAGAGTTTATCTCTGCGTGGAGTTTCACAGGTTCAGCTGGTTCGATATCAGTAATTAGAACAACGGATGCCTAAATGGAATGTGGAACTTGCACATTATGTTGCAAACTATTAGATATACCTTGGATGGATAGTCCGGTTAATACTCTTTGCTCCCATTGTAATGAGGGTGAAGGGTGTCTAATATTTGTTGATGTGGATGATAGATGTAAGCAATTTAAGTGCTCATATAATCAGGTTGAAAAGATCAATATAGCACTTAGACCTGATAACTGTCACATTATTTTTGAGAAACTTTCAAGTAGAATCTTCTTTGGTACTCCAGATCCGGCTTATCCATTATTACCAGTAGCAAAGGGACAAATAGCTTCATTCAATAAACAGGGATACTCGGTATTGCTATCAGCACCAAGGCCATTATTGTTTAAAGCAAAAGAACATAATGCAAAAGAAATTGAAAAAGAATACAATAAAATAGTGGGGGCAAGATATGGCAGTTGCAACTTATAATACAGATCTTGCAACAATATGCTTAATGGAGTCCGGTGATACATTTGAAGAGTTTACTGGTTACACACTAGGAGATGGTGCAGTACTTGAAACTGATTGGTTTATTCAAGGTAGTTCATGTGCTTCAGATGAAAATAATAATAAAACAGGTGTTGGACATTCGGTAGGATTTGATTATGGTTCGGATATTACTTTCTCTACCGGTGATTGTTTTTTTGCATGGATGTATTACTTACTTCCTAATGCTATAGATACTTATGTCAATGGTGGTTATAGAGTTTTAATAGGTTCTACTATTTCAGATTTTAATGGTTGGATAGTTGGTGGAAGTGATTATGCCCCTAATCCATATGGAGGATGGCAGAATGTTGTAGTTGATCCAACACATACTCCTGATTATATTGCTGGTACACCTATAGCTTATAGGCACTTTGCTACTGCCTACAATTGTATTTTAGGTACTCTTAAAGGTAGACCTGTAAGTGCAGATGCAATGAGATACGGACGTGGTGATTTATATATTGAGTTTGGTGACTTAGCAAATGGTTATGGTACCTTCTTAGGAATGTCGGGTGCTAATGATGTTGGTACAGCAAGATGGGGATTATTTCAAAGTGTAGCAGGTGGTTATCTTTGGAAAGGGTTATTGAGTTTTGGAACTATTACTAATGCAGTTGACTTTCGTGATAGTAATGTAAACATAACTATAGATGATACACCAAAGACGTACGCAGCATTTAATAAAATAGAAATCAATAATGTAAGTTCAAGAGTAGACTTGACAGGTGTCAGTATTATATCTGTTAATTCTTCTGGTTTAGCAATAGGTTATTTTGAAGTAATTGATAATGCAGATGTAAATATCAATACCTGTACATTTACTGATATGTATACTTTTATTTTTCAAGCTTTAAGTACAATAAATACAACTACTTTTAGACGATGTAATCAGGTTACTCAAGGCGGAGCAACTTTTGAGAAATGTACCTTTGAAGAGAGTCCAGCGGCAGTATCTATTTTAGCCAGTGATATAAGTTTACTTGATAATAGTATATTCTCAAGTGATGGAAGTAACCATGCAATTGAATTAAATAGTGCACATGCTGGTAATTCTTACGATATTGTTGGAATGTCATTTACCGGTTATGCCTCTGTGGATGGATCTACAGGGAATGAATGTATCTATAATAATTCTGGTGGTGCAGTGACATTAAATATTCTAAGTGGTGATACACCAACAATAAGAAATGGTGCAGGTGCTTCAACTACAGTCGTTGCTGGATCAGTAACTACAGCAGTAAATGTTAAAGCATTAGACACTGGTTTATCTATAGAAAATGCAAGGGTACTAATTGAAGTAACAGATGGAAGTAACTTTCCATATCAAGATTCTGTAAGTATAATAGGATCAGGTACTACAGCAACAGTAACGCATACTGCACATGGTTTATCAACCGGTGATAATGTTGTAATTCGTGGTGCTAATGAGGATGTGTACAATGGTGTTTATGCAATTACGGTTACTGGAGTAGATAATTATACTTACACAACAAGTGAGACTATAGGAACTACACCAGCAACAGGTACAATTACAAGTACATTTGTTATAATACATGCTTTGACAGATGTGTTAGGTGATGTAAGTGATACAAGAGTATTTGGTGCAAATCAACCGTTTACAGGTAGAGTTAGGAAATCTTCTGCTTCACCATATTACAAAAGTTTCCCTTTTACAGGAACAGTTAATAAGGATACTGGATTTAGTTTAAATGTATCGTTAGTAAAGGATGAATAATGAAAGAGATTTACCAAGCGTTTGAAAATACAACTAAAAGAAATATTGATGCTATGATTCAACATGGTAATCAAACAAGAACTATCGTTAGGGAACTAGAAAATAAAGTACAATTTTTGCAGAATGCACTTGCTTCAAGAGAAGAAGATATAAAACAATTAAGGATACAGTTAGCTTCAATACAAACTAAATTGTTTGCTGGGGGAACTTGATGGCTATTTCTGTGGATTGGCCAAATGGTATTATTTCAGTACCGAAAGCATATACCACACTTGTACAATTAACACCTACTGAAATTAGGAATTTAAACACAAATCAATTTAGATTGGATCTTAAAGATTTGGAAGATGACGTAGATGGTATGGCATTTACTAAAACTCATGATCATAATCCACCAGTATCAGTAGGTGGTATAGAACTTGCAAGAGTTATCTCAATAACCGATGATTATACAGTAACATTTGAAGATGGTGCTTGGGCAGTAAGTCTTAAAGGATCTAACAACAATATCTTGGATCGTACAAATAAAAATCAAGTGTCTGTTAATCCGGGAAATTCAGCTGGTCTTGTAACAAGTGAAGCTATTGAAGCAGGAGAATATCAAGAAGTTGTAATTGATAAAGATAATATTACAGGTAATGCTAAGGCTGGAACAATTTATCCGGCAGGTACTTATAGACAACCATGTACTAACGTACCTGATGCTCTTATAGTTGCTAATTTTAGAGGACGTGAAAGACTTAGAATCATAGGTGATATTACTTTGGATACCGGAGATGACCCTGTAGGTATGACAATATTAGGCTCGGAGATAAATCGTACATCTATTATAATAAATGATGGAGCTAATGTGTTAAACTGTGTATTTGAGAGAGCAACTGTTCAAGGTGTTTTAGATGGTGGATCTACATTGAGGAATTGTGCATTAAAAGATTTGAATTATATAAATGGACAAATATTAGTTTGTGCGTTAGAAGGGACAATTATTTTAGGGGGAGCTTTGGAAGCGCATATTATAAATTGTCATTCTGGAATTGCTGGAACAGGAACTCCAGTAGTAGATTGTGGAGGATCGGGTCAAGGATTACATGTTCGAAATTATAATGGTGGCTTGAAAATTATAAATAAGACCGGTACTGAGTCTATATCTTTAGATATTAATTCAGGGCAACTTAAGTTTGATGCTACAGTAACTGCGGGGACTATTGTTTGTCGTGGTGTTGGTACAATTACTGAAGATTTTTCTACTCCGGGAGTAATTATTGATCAAATGCTTAATTCAGAGAATACTGCTCAAGCTGTATTGAATACGGTATCATCATAATGGCTTCAATTACTTTAATGCAATTTATAATAGATCAATCTATTCTTTCGGTTGGAAATACTGTGAGAGATCATATAGAGAATCCTGGAGGTGGTGAAAATCTTGTTGTTAAAGATTTAGAGGGAACAGCGATAAGTCCTATTGATTTACAGGGTACTATTGTTCCTTTAGAGATAATAGGAATTGTAATAGAAGATAATGATGTTATTGGAATTATGGATGAGAATAAACCAGAAGGTATTGTTGAAGATGTTGATATTGGAGGAACAGTAAATGAGTGTTAATAATGATATAGAGATTGTCAGAGGAGATACTTTTGAAGCCAGTATTCCAGTTAAAAGTGCTGATGGAACTGTTTTTCCAGTTACTGATTTTACAGTTATAATAGCAGTAGCAAAAGGATCTCCAAGTTTAGATCCGGAATTAATCATAAATGAAGCTGGCACAATTGAAGATGGTCCCGGTGGAATAATTCATGTAGAAATTCCAAAAGAAAAAACAATTTTATTATCTCCCGGAACTTATAAGTATGATATTCAAATAACAAGTCCAGCTGGAAAAGTTTACACTGTAGTCAGATATGCCACTATGGAAGTAGGACAATCTATATCACCATAAGGAGCAACAATTGTATGATTTCAACTATAGTTGACAAATTAAATTTTTGTTGTATTATATAAGTAATGGCAATTTTAAGAGAAGAAGATTTTATAATAATAAAAAAACACACAGCTAATGTTAATTATGGTAAAGTTATTTTAGATTTTCAGAATGGTGTTCTTATTAAAATAGAACATCAGGATGCGGAATTAACCAGAGTCGGACTTGTAAAACGTGGAAAATATAAGGAAGGGAGAAACTGATGAGAGAAAAACTCAAATGGGTGGAACTTCCCATTTTTGATATATTAAAAAAGGCGATTAGATTTGATAGAGCTGAAAGTAGAATAGATTATTTTGGTTATTTTGGTCAGACTGGTAATTCTGAAGCTGAATATTTTGAAGAAATGAATCGTTATCGAGAAAATAATGTTTATTCTCCTATGAAAGAAGATGTTAATGGATTTCTTAAAGGAAGGGCAGTAGTTACCACTACCGGAGTTTATCCGTATGTACAAAAAGATGGATCTATTCAATGGGAACTTAGAAGTCCTGAAGAAGTTTTTCATCCTGATTCATTAAATACATTAAGAATGGCAGTAGTTACAAATGATCATCCGGATGTTTTAGTTACTCCAGAGAATGTAAAAGCTGTAATGGTTGGTTCTCTTGGTGAAGAAATTATTGTAGATCAATTTAAAGGCCGTGTAGCCAGTCCTATTACTGTATCTGTGAAAGATGCTATAGATGATGTACAGAATGGTAAAAGAGCTATTTCTGCTGGTTATAGTTGTGATGTAATCATGGAAATTGGAAATTATAATGGAGTGCCTTTTGATGCCAGGCAAGTTAAAATAAGATATAATCATGTGGCTATAGTAGATAGAGGACGAGCTGGAGATGCAGCTGTCATGCGAGTAGATGCATATCAAGCTCCTTCTGGAACTTTACAGTCGATTGTTAAGGATACTACAGGGGTTAATCCTCCTGTAAATATAAACAAGGGGGAGAATATGCCCGAAAATTTTAAAATCGTCAGAATTGATAATGTCGAATACCAAGCAGAAGCCCCGGTAATCGCTCATTATTCAAAAATTGACGAAGCTTTTAAAAAGAGTAATGTAGAGCTTACTACTGTAACTAAGAAATTAGATACAATTACAGTGGATTTAAGTACCCGGGAAGGAGAAAGAGATGCTCTTCAGGCAAAATTGGATACTGCAGAAGAAAAGCTGAAAAATGCTATTCAGGTAGACCAGCTTGAAGGTCTTTTCTTGGAAAGAAATAAGCTGGATGCTGCTGTAATTAAAGCTGGTATTGAAGATACCGAAAAAATGGATGTAATGGCTAAGAAAAAAGCTGTTATCGCAAAAGCTTTTCCTAAAGTAGTTTTGGATAAGAAGGATAATGAATACGTTAATGCTATGTTTGATGCTGCGGTGACAAACCTGGATGAAGCGGATACTAATCTGGACGACAATCTTACTGCAGGAGCTGATCATAAAGATGGTGAGCTTAAACTGGTTGAAGGCGAGATTAAAACTGATGCAGATAATTGGTTACAGCTCGTTAAGGTCAGTCAGAAAAAGAGAGGTGCATAATGTCTCAATATGGAAACATAAGTCAACTTTCTGCTGGTAATTTGTTTGGTGCTCAGGTAGGAGCTCTTACAGAATCCTATGTTGCTCGTGAGCTTCTTAAGTTTGGAATGTGTGCTTTTGGTTATAAGGGTGATGGAGAAAGTGCCAGAGATATTCATGTAGATAAAGTAGTCATGACCTATGACATAGATTTTACTGCTGCGAATGCTGTAACTATAAACTTCACGGTAAATGGTTTGGCTATGGTAGAACAAACCTTTACAACAGATCATGATACTACTGCGGCACTTATGGTTGTTGCTCTTCAGGCTCTTAATTCTGAATGGCAGGTGTCTGTTGTAGGTAGAGTATTTACTATAATTACACCGGGAGAAACAGCGTCCGCTTCTACAGTAGTGACAGGTGCAACACCTCCTGTAGGTACTCCTGTATTATCTCAGTCTACTGAAATGGTAGTTCTTGGTCCTGTTCTTAAGGCTCAGAAAGCACCAACCGCTGTTCTTCTCAGTGATGAGGGTTATTCTGACGGAGAAGCTCTTGAGGTTTTGGTAGATGGTTATGCTGTTGTTATTGTAGATGACATAGCTAATGTAATTGTAAATGATCCTGTTTATGTTATTAAATCTGGAGCTGATGCTGGAAAATTTACAGGAACAGTTGGAAGTAACTTGCTACTTACTGCTGCTTTTGCTTTTATAGCAGATGGGGCGCAGAATCTGGCAGTTATTCGTATCGATAATATGAAGAAAGCAGTGAGCTAAGGAGATAAAAATGCCCACAGAAAGACTTGATAGTAGCCAGCTGCTTTTTTTTACAAGGCAGCTTGAGGTCATAAAAAAGACCCAATACAATGAGAAGAATAAACTCCTTTATGGAGCTTCTCTAATTCCTGTAGATCCTGATGTAAGAGGTGAAGGAATTGAAACGGTAACATACCGAAGTTATTCGAGAATCGGTGTAGCCTCTTTTATAGGGGATTATGGTGGAAGTATTCCTCGTGCTGATATATTTGGTACAGAAGTTTCTGCACATATTAAACGAGTGGCATCATCTTTTGGTTATACGATCTTTGAAATCAAAAAAGCCATTAGAGCTGGTATTAATCTTAAATCTGGAAGAGCAGATGCAGCTTATAGAGCAGTATCTGAAAAAATTGATTATATTCTCTGGAATGGTGATTCTAAAAGAAATCTTCAGGGATTTCTTAATTATCCTGGTATTCAGGAATATGTTACACCGGATGGTGCAACTTCTGCTCCGGAATGGTCTACAAAAACTCCTGCTGAAATTTATGCAGATATGAGAGCAATGGTTAAGATTCCGTATATTAACACTAAACAGATTGAAAAACCAGATACTCTTCTACTTCCTACAGAGCAGTATGAGTTGATTAAAGATATTCAGTTTTCAACTGCTTCTGATTTGACCATTATGGAGTATTTCAAGAGAAATAATCCTGATGTAACTGTTCTGTCTATTCCTGATTTGGAAGTAGTAGGTGATGGCGGTTCTGATAGAATGATGGCTTATGTAAGAGATGTAGATCATCTTACACAATTGTTTCCGGTTCCTACTAAGCAGGAAAAAGAATTTCAGGAATCTCCTTTTTCTTATATTATCATTGTATGGGCTGAACATGGTGGAATTATTATTTATTACCCACAAAGTGTAATTTTTGCAGATAATATATGAGAGTTTAACACACCCTGCTTTTGTAGGGTGTATTTTTAAAGAAGGATGGAAGATATGTTAATTGATTATAAAAAACCAAAAGCAGGGATTTTAACAATCCCGTTATCTATGAAAAAAGTTAAAGGCCAGAAAGGTGTTAATGCTGGTAGAAATGCTTCACATCGAAAACAGAAAACTATAAGACTTATTCCTGGTATAAATGAGATACCTGATGAGATTTGGAATCAGATTCGGGGACTTAAAAAAATTAAGTTTTACCTTGAAAAAAAACATATTGTTGAAAAATACGCTGAAGAAAAAAAAGATGTCAAAGAAAATGTTATTATGGTAAAAACTGAAAAACTATTTGTAGACCTTGACAGTGAAGAACAGGAACTTTTAGTAAAAGATACTTTTGATCTTAAGCTTCTTGACAAGTGGCGTAAAAAAGGAAATGAATTTCTCAAAGGTGTGATTGATGATCAGGTTGATAAGATCAAAAATCCAGAAAAATATAATAATGATGATTAGAAAAGGGAATAAGAAGTAAATAATGGGACTCTCAGCTTCACAGATAGTTCAAACATATCCAGGGATTAGAGAAGATGTTGATATTGCTACTTATATTGAATTAGCACGTTTACAAACTTCTTCATCTTATTATGGTACTAAGTATGAATTAGCTGTGGCTTTGAGAGCTGCTCATAACTTAACTCTTTCTAAACCGGAGTTATATGGTACGTCTTCAATGAAAACTGGTTCCAGAGCCAGTAGAAGACAGCAAGATTTGTCTGAATCATTTTATGACAGTACCCCACAACTTGCTGGCGGTGGTGCCAGTGCAGGTGTAAAATTATTAACAACAACAGTTTATGGTCAACAGCTTCTTCAGTTAATGTCAATGTCTAATACTTCTATGAGTGCAATAGGTATGTCCTCTATAGCCGTTTTGGGGAGTTCTTAATGAGTATTAAAGTAATTAAAAAAGGAGACTCTCTTCAAGCAATAATTAAAAATATAGACAAAATACAGAATGAACATGTAGCAATAGGTCTTTTTTCAAAAGGAGCTGGCAAGGATATGGATAAAAACTTTGCTATGCGAATGGCTCACTTTGAAAAAGGTTCTGTAAAAGCTCATCTTCCAGCACGTCCAGTATTTCAAACCACATTTAATGATAAAAAATCTGAAGTGACACAGTATATGAAGTTTCTTTATAAAGAACTTTTAGAAGGAAATATGTCTCGTAAAGAGATTCTTACTAAATTAGGAGAAAGATATACTAAATTTTTAAAAGATCAGTTTATAACACGGACTTTTGTATCTCTTTCTGAAAATTATAAAGTCCGTCCCAGTGGAAGAGCTGTTACAGCTAATAGTACTCCTTTATTGGATACAAATAAGATGAGAAGTAAAATCACTCATAAAGTGAGGATGTAATGTCTTTATTTTATAAAAAAACTACAACTAAAAAAGAAGTCAGTACTTCATTTGTAAAAGGAAAACCCACTAATACTTTTTCTGCCATATCTACTTTTCAAGGAAATGTTCAACCATACAAAGGGAAAGTTGCTAATGATCAAACAGAAGGAATTATTGATTCTGGTTTAATACTTATTTTCTCTGAAGAGAAGTTAAATATTCCTAAAGCAGGGACTACTACAAAGGGCACCTACGTGTTACACCATGATGATTGGTATGAATGTATCAAAGAACATGATTGGGGCAATCAGGAAGGTGTTTTTGAAAGTCTTAGCTATTATAGATATATAGCTGCCTGGAGAGAGGCAGATGTATGACAGTAACTGAATTATATAATAATATACATGATTTGATTTCTTTGATTTTCACAAAAGAATTAGTTACTGCTCTTATTTTTGTATCTGATACCGGACTTGATTTACCTGTTACAGAAGCTCCTTACATTGTTATAGGTTATACTCCTACAAATTTAAAAAAAGTGGGGAATGTGACATCCGGAGATATAACTGATGATACTGATTTACAAATTTCATATTTGATAAGATATACTCCTTATGCAGGTGAAGTAGAAATAAGACAAGTTAATGGAGAAGGAGAATTACTTCAAACAATAATATCAGTATTAGAAACAGTATATGTTTCAGAATTTTTGTCTCCTTTGGGATTAAGTATAAAGGATATAGAAATTCCAATATCTTCTATTCCTTTTCGAATTAATAACAAAGTTTATAAAGAAAGTATTGTATCTCCAGTGTTTTCATTTTATGATAATAGAAGAGAAAATTTGGATTGGATAGAAGATGTGAGTATTGTTGGGGAAATTGATAACCCTGATGGTAGTGAAACTAGAATATTGGGGATCACTAAAGATTAGTGACTCCATAAATAACGTTAGGAGGTTATTATGTCTGAAGTAAAAGACATTATAGTGGTAAATATCAGCCGTGAAACTCGATATCCTACACAGACAGGATTTGGTAGTGGTGCTATTATTTCTGAATTTACTCCTGGAAGTTTGAACAATCCTATGTTGGGAGGAGACAGATATCAATTGTATCCAAATACAGCAGCTATGATAAATGATGGATGGGCTATTACTGATTTGGAATATAGAGCGGCTGTGGCTTATTTTAGTCAGAACCCTAATCCTGGAATTTTTATGGTAGGAAGAAAAGATACTGGTGATGCAGATTGGACAACAGCTTTAAATGCTATTAATGCAATTTACACTAATTGGTATGGGTTTACAATTAAAACATCTACAGAAGCAGATATTCTGGAAGTAGCAGCATGGGCAGAACTTGAAGTAAAGATTTTTGGTTATACTACTGCTGAAAAAGCTGTTATTGGAATTCAGGTAAATTTAACAGCTGGTTATTTTACCAGTGGTGCTTTGGGAGCTCTGAC
>VAPE01020962.1_pt1 | contig 10750 bp, 4 predicted proteins | sample 3393911 | NCBI WGS metagenome assembly VAPE01 (sample SAMN08290436, study PRJNA428436) | hydrothermal vent metagenome | isolation source: Deep-sea hydrothermal vent chimney | place: Atlantic Ocean: South-mid Altantic Ridge | reverse complement strand
TATCTCAGGGCACATGCTGCTTACGTAGATTTGGATCCGGATATTTTCAGTAAATGGAATGTTCATATTCATGTCCCTGAAGGGGCAACGCCAAAAGACGGTCCTTCTGCCGGAGTTACCATGCTCACTGCACTAACTTCTGCTTTTACCCACCGCAAGGTAAAGCCTTATCTTGCTATGACAGGAGAAATTACCCTGCGTGGAAAAGTATTGCCTGTAGGCGGTATCAAAGAGAAAATTCTGGCTGCAAAGCGTGCAAAAATCAAAACCATTCTGCTTTCCCGTGAAAACGAGAATGACATTGACGAAATCCCCATGAAATATATAGAAGGATTGCAGTTTGTTTACGTTGATAATATGCTGGAGGTACTTGACTTTGCTTTGATGAAGGAGAAAGTAAAAGAATAAGTATTTAAAAGCCGCCTACCTTTCCCGAGACATTGTTTTCGTTCCCGTTTAAAGTATTATTTCAACATACCTTTTACCGCATTTAAATTACCATCGGTTTTTGCCGGTGTAAGTTTCAAAATTTTGGCAATAAGCGGGTAGATGTCAATATTTGGAAAGCTTTTTTGCCGATAGCCCTTTTTAAATGCAGGACCTGCTGCATAAAAGATAGCGTGCATTGCCCGCCATTCGTTATCATACCCGTGAGTACCATGCCCGTGTCCAATGTGCCACGACCAGTAAATACTCCAGTTGGAATCGGCCACAACGGTAAGATCATGAGTGCGGATATTGGTTCCGTAATGCAGTCGTGCAGGCAGGCTGTCGTGTTTCCACACTTCGATATGTTGAACTTTTTTTAGCTTTTCATACACTGTTTCTAACTTTCCGGGCTTCACTCCCAAATTATAAACCGGATTACCACCATCCATGATTTGCAAATTGGCCGTATCGATATAATGATCGAGAATTACTTCTCTGTCGTTGGAGATCGGTCCCATGCCATGATCGGAAGTGATGATAAAATTTATCTCATTAAAAATCGGAAGTTTTCGCATAGCCGTAAAAAACTTTCCTAACCAACCGTCTAATTGTTCTACCATTTGGATGGTCTTGGTACCTGAAGGACCGTAACGGTGTCCGTAGCCATCCGGTTCAGGATAATACCAAAGGATTAAATGGGGGCGAGCAGAATCGGGAAAAGAGAGCCAGTGGACTAAGCTGTCAATTCGAGAGGTAAAAGGCAGTGTCTGGTTGTAAGGATACCAAATGTCGGGACGGATACCTTCGATGGCTGCTTCGGAGCCAACCCAATATAGAGTGGCTGCCCGTATTCCCTGTTTTTGGGCTGTAACCCAGATGGGTTTACCACCATAGAAAATGCCGTTGCCCACCGACGCACGGTCGGAAATGCTGTATTCCTTACCTAAATCCGTTGCATAAAAGCTGTTTAATACAATGCCATGATGGTCGGGATACAAACCGGTGGCTATGCTATAATGGTTTGGAAAAGTTTTGGTGGGGAAACAGGGAATCATCTCCGCAAAAACACCTGCCTTTTTCAACGAGTCCAGCACCGGCGTATGAGCATGTTCGGGATAATCCCACCGGAAGCCATCGAGCGAAAGCATAACCACATAAGGTTTTCCGGAATCATCACTGTTTTTTACCTCTTTTTTACAGCCGGCAGAAAGAAAGACAAAACTTAAAAACAAGAGAAGTACTGTTGTTTGCAAAGGACTTTTTCGCAGATATTTCATGATAAAAATTTTGACTAAAGATAATCGATTTAGGGGAATTACTCTCCCGTTCTCTCAAACCACCGAATATGCTCTTGCACTTGGCGGATTCAATTAATTTTTTAACCGTTCATAATTTAATGACATATTGTATAGTTATATGCATCAGAATTTCAGGTTTGCTAATGTTTCTTTCAGATTCGTAGTTGCCGCGGTGCCTCCCGTAAAATCGGGACAGGCATTGACAATCACTAATGCTTCCTGTTAACTTAGCACATTCAGGGTGTCCACTGCCAGGTTATTACCCTTTCCCGACCATACTAAAAAAGGCTGCCTGATAAGGGCAGCCTTTTTCCTGGTTTAAAATCAGATTATTTAGCAGTAGCCGTGCTGATATATGTAAAGTTAGGGTCAGGGGTCGACTTGGTGCATTGGAACGTGCTGGTAAAATGTTCGGTGCTTCCATCGTTTTCGTAAATAGCGTATGTTACAACATACATTACGTTGATACCACTTACCTGAGTAACGGCATTGGGGAATTTAATCTTTAACAGCACTACAATCCCTTCGTGAATACGTTTTAAAATCAGTGCGCTGACTTCGGCATCGGTTAATCCCTGATAGTCTGCCTGGGCATATGTGCCGGTAGTACGTTTGGAAATACGGGCATCGAAGTCACTGTATTTTGAACCGGCACCATAATAATAATCCTGATCGCCGTAACTATTTACCAAAGATTTTAATTTAGGATCAGCTTTCACATGATCCACAATTAGCTGATAGTCTGCCGAAGTCATGGTGAAGGTAACCGTAGGATCAAAAACCCACTTGGTTCCGGTGTTAATGAACTGGCTTGTTTTCATTTCAACAGAGTTGTATTTTGTCCATGTTGAATTGGTATACGTGTATTGATCGGCGTGGATTTGGACTCCCTTGGAATAATATTTGTACACAACGACAAGCTGGTTTCCTTCCTGAGCAAAGGGATATTTTTGAGCAAGAAACTGTGGAAGGTAATTATCGGGGGGAACAGAGCTTGAAAAATTATCATATTTGCCCGGAGCTCCCATACTATTATAATCCTGCGAACTAAGTGCGTAAACTCCTTTTACAGTTCCCCATGTGCCACTGAGCAGACGATAGAAAGTACTTTCTGTTATAATATCAGGAGCAACTGATGATCCGCTACCTCCAATGGTTCCATATATCTTAAGCCAATTAACTTCCCACATGGCAGCATTGCTGGTGTCTGATATGTATTTGAATGCTACGTAAATAGTTTTCCCACTGTAGGCTGAAAGATCAACTTTCTCGGAAGTTACAAAAGTGTAGCTACTACCGGTAGGCTTAGTTGTGTCAGGGATTGCGTTCCACGTGGCAGTGGCTACATCACCACTGTAATCAGTAGATACGAGAATGTTTATTTGATCCCATTTGTTGTGCAGGTAATTAATGGCCTGGTTCACCTGCAAACTCGGACTTGTAAAACCTTTCAGATCAATAGGAGGAGAGACAAGCCAGTCTTCATTATCCTGATTACCTTTTGAGTATCCCGATATTTTTGCAAATTGATCCTGTTTATAAGAAGAAGCTTTCCATGTTTGAGCACCCGTTACATTAACCACCTGAAAATTATCTAAAGTATTACTAAATTCTTCGTCGAAAACCGTTACTTCACCACCGGAAGGATCGGTGGTGGCATATTTGTAAGTAATCAATTTCAATGTGCTGTCGGTTGCATCGGCGTATTTAGTCTTCAAAAAATTGGGGATAAAATCACCGGGTGCATTGGACGGAGAAAAATAACCGTAAACGCTCACAGCTCCACCCATGGATTTGTAATCGTCGGCAGATAAGGTATATTTACCGGCAGAAGTGTATTGTACAAGGTATGTTAAAGGACCCTTATTAAAATTATAGGTTACCTGAGCATTTGAACCTTTTCCGAGAGCAGGATACATGGCTTGCAGTAGAGCAGGTACATAAGTTGCTGCATATCCCTCAGGCAGTGAATTGGTTGACTTTATGGTTTTTGCCAAAGCCGAATCCGATGCGCTGGTCGCATTTTTCAGAGCTTGAGATGAAATTTCAGCATAATCTGCATCTGTAAGCGTGTAGTTAAATTTGGCATGAGGTGGTTGAATATCTTTATTCAACAGGTTGTAAGTGTCTGACATCGGATTACACGCTGTAAGCGCAACAATAAGTATTAACAGTATTTTATTTAACTTATTCATTTTTCTAAATTTTTTATGGTTAACTATTCCATTTACAGATTAAAATCTGATTTTTAAACCGGTATACCAGGTACGGCCAAATCCATACCAAACCAGGGCAGTATTAGCATTATGGGCTGTTCCGTCAGTAGCATCAGCCACATAAACTGTGTTTAACAAGTTGTTTACGTTTCCATAAATTGTGGCATTAAACCGGCCTATTTTGAACCTATAGTTAATATTCAGACCTATTATACCAAAGTTGGGCATTTTCCAGGCATCGCTAACATCGTTGGATTTGGTACGGTTCGACGGGTCGAATTTTGCATAATTTCTGGCATAATAGTTAAATTGAGCGCCGATTTTCAGTCCTCGTACAGCTTCTACTTCAGCAGAAAGTCCCGCAGTAGTTTGTGCTGCATTTCCTACATGTAAACCTTTAATGTAAGCATTGTAGGTACCTATCAATACATTATTAACATCGTAGGCTTTGAATGACACATTGTTGGTGTATTTCCAGTCACCGATGGAAAGCATACCTCTTAATACCAGTTGTGAAACGGGTTTGTATGTAGTCGCAAGCTCAATTCCCTGATGAAGCTCATCCAAGCCGCTGATGTTAGAGCTAACCTGACCAAATCTTACATGTAACCCCTCATCTATCCACAATGTCCGGTAAAAATCCAGTTTTATGGTAAGTTTGCTGGAAGAGTAATTATAGCCGACTTCGGTAGAAATAACTCTTTCATACTTAGCACCTTTATTGATATCGTTGGTGTAATTGGGATAGACAATGTTGAAGTAAGGTGCACGGGTAAAATAACCTCCATTTACGTAAACGTTATGGTGTGTGTTGAATTTATAATTTGCACCACCTTTCACACTCCATGGCATAAAGTTAACCCAACCCGACATTTGGTTACCTGGGGTATACTGAAAATAGTCGCGGCGGTTGTACGCCTTGGATGAAATGGAACCGGAAAGGAAAGCAGAGAATTTCTGTTTTACATATTCGCCCTGGGCATAAACGCCAAGCCAACGAACAATTCCATCATTGTAATAAGAATAGTAATCTCCTGTTTTTAAAGGGGTATTCGTTGGGCGGTTGACATCTGCATTGTCTAGAAAAAAGCTTCCTCCGAGAAGGTCGTCCACTTGTTTGGCATGTTTCCCAATGTAATATCGTCCATCCAGGCCTGCTGTAATATTAAAATCTTTAATTTTTGTATTTAAGGTAGAAAGTATGCCATACCATTGGTGTGCGTTGATACTTTCACCGATAATGGCCTGGGAGCCGTTTAATGAAGCTTTATTAATCTCCATCACGGCATTGTAATCGTAATGTCCGTCCGGTGTCAGCTTGGTTGTGCTGTAAGGCTCATCAAATTTATAATTCCAGTTTAACATTTGAGAACCGGGTCCATCTACTCTTCGTCCGCCACCCTTGGCGACAGAGGCGTAAAGTGCGGTTGAAAGGAAACTTTTGTTACTGATTTTCCAATAATCATTCAAAGAAGCCTGAGGTTTGTTGTAATAATTGTATCCGTAAGCACCACCGTAAACCTTACCATTCCGGTATCCGTAATCACTGTTGTATCTGTATTTATCTGTAATAGGATAAGGAATGTTAGGATTATTACCAAGATAAGTACTGATAAAATGCTGGTTACCTCTTTGGTTGTGCCATTGTGGTGCTCCAAAAATGGTGAAAGATAAACGATGATTAGCGCTGAATTGTTTGGCAACATTTAAGAAATAAGAATAGCCATTGAAATTGGTACCATCGATATAACCATTTCCATAAGTGTGTGCTCCCGAAACAGTAATAGCCCATCCGTTTTTCATCAAACCGGTTGAAACAGTAAACATGAATTTGTACATACCATCATTTCCTATTCCGGAATAAACAGAACCGCCTCTTTGAGCATCAGTACTTTTGGTAATAATGTTAATGGTTCCCCCAACTGATGAAAGCGCCAGTTTGGAAGCTCCAAGTCCACGCTGCACCTGAATGGTTTGCGTTACATCGGAAAGACCGGCCCAGTCAGACCAGTAAACATGGCCGTTTTCCATGTCGTTTACAGGTACTCCGTTGATAAGTACACCAATATTATTTGAGCTAAAACCGCGAAGGTTAATACGTGAGTCTCCATAACCGCCACCTTCTCTCGTTGTATAAACTGAGGGTGTGAATTTCAAGATCTGCGGAAACTCTTGGTTTCCCAACTTTTCCGCAATAATCTGAGCCGGAATTGTAGAGATAGCTACCGGAGTTTGACGACCGGTAACAATAGAGGCCATTACATTGACTTCTTGCAAACCAACGGTTTTTGACTTGAGATCAATTTCCCCTAAATTTTTGATTTCACCCCGAGTTAAAGAAACGTTAATTTCGGTTGACTGGTAGCCCATAAAGCTAATGACTAACGTGTGTTTGCCTGTTGGAACTTTTAAACTGAAGCTCCCGTCCAGGCTTGTTGTAACACCGGTCTGTGTTCCGGCTACAACGATGGTAGCTCCCACTAAAGTTTCATGGCTGCTGGCATCCATTACGATACCTTTTACAACTCCCTGGGCAAACGTTGCTCCTGCAAAGAGTAAGCTTACGAAAAGAGTTAATAGTAAATTTGTACGTTTCATAAAACAAAAATTTAAATTAAGAATAATATTTCATAGAATTTATAATGCGAAAATATGAAAATATTTGAATAGTTCTTATTAATTTTTTATTAAGAAATTTTCTGAAATATAGATGTAACCTGGTTTTCACCTCTAAATTATAGTAAAACAACAGGTTATATTCTTTCCAATTGCCGAAAAGGTTATAAAATATGTTAATAAAAAGTCTTACAGGCTGAAATATAGCTATTTAGAAAAAAACTTTCAAAGTTAAATTAAAGTTAATTCCGAAGGACCAAAACCCTCTGAAGTCTGTCAGGTTGTTGTGTTTCCCGTCATTTCCTTTCGCAATATGAATATTGTTTAACAGATTGTATCCGTTGAGCTGTAGCAGCACAGGTAAAGAAGCCATCTGAAAAGGAATGGAAACGTAGGCGTTCACCACTTGATAAGCAGGGAAAGAGTAGGGCTGGTGGCGGTTATCCGGGTTGTTTCTGTTAATCGGATCAAAATCGGCAAACAGTTTATTATACCATGCCCATTCAATGCGAACATTTATGAATCTTAAAAGTTGAAAATCAGTATAAGCCCCCAACTGTTGTTGTGCCGTTCCGCCTACATAGAGGTTGCGGGCATATACATTTACCGTGTCGATTACCACATTATTGTCATTAATTAAGGTAGCAGACACATCATTCTGCCAGCGGTAATCACCGAAAGAGGCCATAGCTCCCAACTTGAACAGGTTATTGATACGGTATTCCAACTGCGCTTCAATGCCTTTGTGGATACTGTTCAGTCCGTGTACCATTGCCCGCGACTGTCTGTTGTCCGATAGCTGAACATATTCGTTGCTCAGCATGGAAACATTATCCCACTGGGTATAAAATGCTCCGATGGTTGCATTGAAATCCGGATGGGTAAAGCGGTATCCGGCTTCTACGGTTTTTACCCGGTCGTTTTCCAAATTGCTCACAGGAGTGTTATTAAAGTTTCCAAACACATATTTAAAATAGGGTGCTCTTGAAATATAAGCGGCATTCAAATAAAAATTGTGCTGCAAATTGAGGGAATAACTGATTCCTGCACGCATATCAAAACCGGCACGACTGACAACAGGACTTTTGGTGTGGGTGATGTAATTGAACCTGTCAACCCTGCGGTACCACTGGTTGTTACCGTTCAGCGAAACGTAGGCGCGTAACCGTTTGTTTTTAAAGCCGAGTTTGGTGTATGCGGAAGCATGATTGATGATGGTATTGTTGTTTACTTTTATGATATCGCCAACGCTCATCAATTGTCGGCGACCCGCTACACCGCTGAGCGACCAGGCATAATCTTCAATAAAAAATTTCCCTCCCATAAGATTGGTTATCTTTTCCCTGAGAAAAGAATTCAGATACCTGTAATAAACGCCGGCTGTCAGTGTTAAACGTGGATTGAGCTTCTGCTCGTAGGTGTTCATAAATCCGGTTTGGATGTGGCTCGCCAGAAAATCGGTAAGCACGTTACGAGAATAGCCGGTTACGGTGTCTCCGTTATTCAATACATAACGTGCTGTATTTTGTGCATTCTGTTCATAAATTTTTGCCCAGTCAATTTGCCCCGATGCGGTTCGGTAAGTGAAAATGGAAGGTGCATAGTTGAAACTTTCCGACCATTTTCCGCCCCCTGAACCGTAACTTACAAAAATCGTGTTGGATAGTTTCCTTTTATTATCAATTTTCAAATCGTGGTTTATGCTTAAAAAAGGTTTGTGATAGAAATTCTCCGATGCATTCAGTATTTTCCCATTTAGGTCGCCCCAGTCTTTGTTGAATTTGTTTCCGTGGAGATGTTCTTCTTCGACAGAGAGACGCAAAGTACGCTGACCGTGATGCTGAGGGGAGCCAAGTAAGCTGATGTTTAAATGATTTCTGGCGTTGAGTTGTTTGTTGGCGCTGAAAAAATAGGAAAAGCCTTTAACGTAAGTAGCATCCACGTAACCATTGCCACTATAATAAGCACCCATAAAAGATAATGCCCAGCCGTTTTTCAATTTCCCGCTGTTCAGGCTCAGGGTTGTTTTCTGGTTGCCGTAATCTGTGGTTTGAAAGCTAAAGCTGCCTCCTTTTGGCCGGTTGTTTGAACGGGTAATAATGTTTATACTCCCCCCCACGGCATTGGAAGACAGATTTGAGAAACCAGGTCCTTTCTGAATCTGAATACTTACGGCAGCATCACTCAGGCCAAGCCAGTTGCTCCAGTAAACCAGTCCGTTTTCTTCTCCGTTTATGGGAACGCCGTTAAGCAGAAGGGCTACATTATCCTGTTTAAACCCCCGGATACTCAACGTTGCATCGCCACTGCCGCCTCCATCTCTGACGCTGAAAACACCGGGAACGGAATTCAATATCATGGGCAATGGCTGATTGCCGAGCTGGCTTTTGATACTCCGTGAACTAATGGTTGAAACGTTTACCGGCATCTCTTTATCGGTAACTAACCCTGCTGTGATATTGATTTCGTTCAGTGTGTAAATCTCCGGTTGTAAAGAGATAGCGGGAAGCAAAGTAGTTTCGCCTTTTGTCTTAAAGGGAATGTTTAAAGTTTTGTAACCCAACGATTCCAGCGAGAAAACGCCTTTTGGAGTATCAGAATGAAAGCTGAATTGTCCCTTATTATCTGTTATGACACCATCTTTTCCGTTGTCCAGTACAATATGGACATTTTTCATTGGTTTTTGGGTAGTGGCATCAATTACCCTCCCTTTTACAAATCCCTGTGAGAACACAGATGCGGCCATGAGAATGCCTGCAATCAATAAAATAAATCTTCCTTTCATGCTTCTAAAATGATAAATTATTACAATAAAAAAAGCCCTAATTCATCAGGGCATAAAAGGAGATAACTACCATCAAATTTAACCAACACGGCAAATGTTTGCACAACCGTTACGTCAGTATTATCTGATGCAGTGAATTCTTCTTCCATCCAGACTTTACTGTCGGTTTCCGAATTTCACGGAATCAGTCTCGCCTCAGGCGAGAGTCGCGGACTTTGACCGCCGGTCGGGAATTTCACCCTGCCCTGAAGAATTACGGCTGCAAATTTATTTTAATATTTGATATTGCAAAGAAATAGTGGAAAATATTTGGTTATTTATTTTGGGTTTAATTAAGTAGGCACAAGTGGACACTTGCGTCATTTTAGGTGGATACTTGCGCCATTTTTAGTCGTTTTTTGTTGGAAAAACAATGTTCATGGCTGCTTTGATGCCATCGGCGGCACTGGAAATAATGCCTCCCGAAAAGCCACTGCCTTCACCAGCTACATAGAGGTTTTGGAAACCGGAGCAAAGACCGCTTTTTTCACGGTCAGCCTGGACAGGAGCAGAGGTCTTACTTTCCAATCCCAGCAGGTTGCCTTCTTCAAAGCCTTTTATTTTTCTGTTGAAATCTTTGAGCCCTTTTTGCATAGCCCGGCTTATTTCAGATGGAAGCAGTTCCCACAGGGGAGCCTGCACTATCCCCATTGGATAGCTCGTCTCTTTGTTTGCGGAAGTTTCTTTTTGCCGGATGAAATCTTTAATGCTACAAATCGGTGCCGTGTAGCCGGATGCGTATTGATAAAAATTTTGTTCCAGTTTCTCCAGCCAGTTCAGTGCTTCCTGTGCGGAAACTTCGCGATACAGCAGATTGTTCAGGTTAATACCGGTTACGCAGGCAGCATTGGCAAAATTCCCTTTGCGCAGGTAACGGCTCATGCCATTCACTATGTTAGTGTTTTCGTAAGCGGTGGCCGGAACAATCACGCCGCCGGGACACATACAGAAACTGTAAACTGGATGGGCTCCGTCGCCTGGTGAAGTCAGCCTGTATTCGGCAGCTTTGACGCCTTTAAGGTTTTTTATGCCCCATTGTGCTTCGTTAATAAACTCCTGCGGATGCTCCATGCGGCTGCCGAGGGCAAAATTTTTGGTGTGAAAACCAACGCCTCTGTTTATGAGCATACGGTAGGTCTCAAAGGCAGAATGTCCCTGGGCAATGACGAAAAAGTCAGCCTCTATTGTGCCTTTGTCTGTTTCAATGCCAATAACCCGGCCATCTTTTACCCGGAGGTCGGTCATTTGCGTTTCAAACAGTATTTCTCCTCCGATGTTTTGGAATGCCTGCCGAAGATTTTTTACAATGATTTTTAGTTTGTCCGTTCCCAAATGTGGATGGGCAAGATATTGAATCTCCTCCGGTG
>VAPE01010264.1_pt1 | contig 10751 bp, 12 predicted proteins | sample 3393911 | NCBI WGS metagenome assembly VAPE01 (sample SAMN08290436, study PRJNA428436) | hydrothermal vent metagenome | isolation source: Deep-sea hydrothermal vent chimney | place: Atlantic Ocean: South-mid Altantic Ridge | reverse complement strand
CCGGAAAATCCTTCGGATTTCGCACTTTCCACGGCGCTGAAACCGCTTTGTATCCTGTGCTTGGCGTCCTACCCGAACCGGAGTCCACCCATAGATTCTGCTGGGGAGCCGTAAATTACTGTAGAGGGCGGGAAGGAGATCACGATGGAAGAGCCAGTGAAGAAGACGGAGGGTGCGGTGCCCGGGAAGGAGAGGGAGGGCGGCTGGAATCCCCTTCTCTGGCGCGGGTACCCCGGCCCCCGAACCCGGCGATCCGGAAGTGGCGGAGAAAGCCCGCCGGCGCAAGTTTACGGCCCAGTATAAGCTCGGCCTCCTGGGAGAAGCCGATCGTTGTGAGGCGGGAGAGATCGGCGCCCTGCTGCGCCGTGAGGGGCTGTACTCCTCGCACCTGAGCACGTGGAAGCGCCAGCGCGAGACCGGTGCTCTGAAGGCCCTGGGGTCGCGTAAGCGCGGACGCAAGGCCAAGGCGTGCGATGCCCGGGCGCAACGCCTGGAGGCCCTGGAGCGGGAGAATGAAGGACTGCGCCGGCGTCTGGCCCAGGCGCAGACCATCATCCCAGCGCATCGCGACGGGTTCTCCGCGCCGCATGGCGGTCTCCAGGGCCGGGGCCACGATGGGACCGCCACAGGCCTCACAGGCGACGATCAGGCGACTCCGGCAACAGGCGACGGTCGCGGCCACGGGAGCTTCGGGCGGGAACCCTTGACCAGCGCCACCGGGTTCGACATGGACTCCATGCCCCAGGCGGAACGGGCCACGGTGTACAGGTGCGAGATCAGGGCGAGTTCTAAGCGGATGGTGTTGGCCCCTACCCCGCCGGCCTGGCGCTCGCGGATGTAGTCGGCGATATCCTTGCCGCGGATCGAGGTCAGGGAACGAGACGCCGACTTATGCCGACATCATAAATCAATCCGCTGACTTTCCTGCCAGACGACGCGCTTACGCGGCGTTATCTCGACCCGGTACCGATCGAGCGCTTCGGCCAGCGTGGTAGCCTCGGCCTCGGTGCGGGAGATAAACACCCCCCGCGTCATTTCCGTCTCGACCTGCTGTGCTCAGGCGGTAGTCTGGGCCTTGAGATCGAACGTTCTTGCCTGCTGCGGGTAGCCCTTCTTACGTATCCGCGCCTGCCAGACCCTGCGACCACCCGGACCCTGGCGTTTAACGAACGTCGCCATGATGCGTCCCTCGCGGCTGCCCACTGTCGCACCAGTGCCGCAAAATCCAATACAGTTGTCGAGGTTGTTTCGCAACATGCTGTTTTTATTGGTGGGCCGTACAGGGCTCGAACCTGTGACACACGGATTAAAAGTCCGGTGCTCTACCAACTGAGCTAACGGCCCCGTGGGGCGGGATATCATGATACGGGCTGGGCGGGCGATGGCAAGTACCCATCGGGATCTTCCCGGCGCAGCAGGTCGTGCGGGGCGTCGAAGAACGGTGCTGTTCGATGCCTGATGCCGGTCCGCGGATCCACGGATGACCTCTGCGGAACTACGCGAATCCACTCGGGGCATCCCCGCCCCGCGGCACCGGGCCCGACGGGGAGCGGACACGCCCCCGTCGGGTTATCGGCCAAAGGCTTCGAGAACTCGAGTCTGCACCCTGCGCCGATTCTTTAAACGGGGTCGAATCTGCGCAGACGCCGCGGCAGCAGGTGCATGTCCACCAGCGCACATACCAGGGCATCGAAATAGCTGGCCTCCTGTTCATACACCAGCTTGTAGTATTCCACTTTCATGGTCAGGGCGCTGCCGAACACGAACGAGATGAAGGCCAGGATCGACCCGAGCGCCAGCGTGGAGAATCCGGTGACGCCCTGCCCGATGGTGCAACCCATGGCGAGCACGCCGCCGATGCCCATCAGTGCCCCGCCGGTGACATGGCGTATGAAATCCCCCACGGACCGGAACCATTCGATCCGGAAGTTGCGGGTGAGCACCGAGTACACCAGGGAACCCACCAACACGCCGACCAGCGAGACCACACCGAAGGTGATCAGGGCCACGTTGCGCGGCGACATGAGGTACGCCAGCGTCTCACCGGTGGGGTTCACGAAGGTGAACGACTGGGTCATCACGTCCCGCGGGGGATTATCCATGAACACGACCGCCTCCTTCCAGGCGTGTCCCATCGGACCGGCGGTCACGTACCAGGCGGCGACCACGGCCAGCCCGACTACGGCGCCGGCGAGGATGTTGTCGAAGCGCGTGCGGAAATCCGACCAGCGAAGGATGGTGACCAGCAGCGCCAAGGCGAGGATCCCGCCGATCCAATACTCCAGGGTCGCGCCGTCGCCGACGTGCAGGATGCCGCTTACCAATGGACCCAGTGCCTGGCTGGAGATCCCGTGTGCCGCCAAGTGGATGGTCGTGGCGCTCACCCACCCGTAGAAAAACGTCTCGTAGAAGGAGGTCTGGGTCATCAGGTAGGCGAAGATGCCGATGGTGATCAGGACCACGACGGACTTCAGGTTGCCCGCGCCGGCGCGCACGATGGTCCGAAACGCGCACCCGCTGCCGAGCGTCATCCCGATCCCGAACAGGGTACCGCCCACGAGGTAGCGCAGCACGGAGAAGTTCGGGGTGCGATAGGGCGGCATCAAGGGCGGCATGTTGGTACCGAGGCCGATGCCGGCCACGCCCTCCAGGAGCAGCACCCCGACGATGGCGATGACGATGGCGAACAGCCATGCCCCGAACCGACCGCGGTCGTTCATGTTGACCCAGTCCGAAACCGCTCCCATGGTGCAGAAATTCGTGCGGTAAACCACCGCCCCCATGATCCCGGCGATGATGAATACGGACAGCAGAACCTCATTGGTGATCGAAAGATGCATAGTGTCTCCCCGCACGACTCCGAGCCTGTGGAATACCGGCTATCTTTATGTAGACGCGGCATGCAGGATGTTTATTTCCCGCCGCCGGACAATTACCCCTATCGGTCCCTCCGCCCGGATTATAGCCCTACGCCGCCCCCCGACCGGGTTGGTAACGGGTGGGGTCGGGCACTCCGGCGGCATGGAACCCGGCCGCCCGGATCCGACAGGCGTCGCACACGCCGCACGCGCGGCCCTCGGGATCCGCCGCATAGCAGGAAACCGTCGCTGCGTAGTCCAGGCCGAGGCGCAGCCCCTCGCGGATGATGTCGGCCTTGGCCAGGCGTATCAGGGGGGCATGGACCCGGAATCGGGCCCCCTCGACGCCGGCCCGCGTGGCAAGCGCGGCCAGCGCCTCGAAGGCGCGGATGTATTCCGGCCGACAGTCCGGATAACCGGAATAGTCCACGGCGTTGACCCCGATGAACAGGTCGCGCGCGCCCAGCACCTCGGCCCAGCCCAGGGCCAGGGACAGGAACACGGTGTTGCGGGCCGGAACGTAGGTGACCGGGATCCCCTCCGAGGGCCGCTCCGGAACCGGAATCGCCGGATCCGTCAGGGCCGAGCCTCCGATCGCCCCGAGGTCGATCCGGATGACCTTGTGGACGGCCGCCCCCCGCGCCACGCACCGCGCGGCATCCAGTTCCGCGGCTTGGCGCTGGCCGTAATCGAGGCTCAGGGCATAACAGCGATAGCCGCGCGCGCGCGCCACGGCCAGGGTGGTCGCCGAGTCCAACCCGCCGGACAGGAGCACCACCGCCGGGCGATCCGGCGCCGTCGGGGCGGGTTCGCGTGGACGATTCATTTCAGGCCTTCAACGACCGGGGACATCGCCCCACAGGTACTTGTGGAGCTGTATCTGCAGGCGCACGGCGAGGCGGTCCTCGAGGATCCAGTCGGCCAGCAGGCCGGGGGCGAGCACGCCGTGGCCGGGTGAGAACAGAACCTCGCAGCGCTCGGTGAGCCCGTAACGCTCGACCTGCTCCCGGGCCCACTCGTAATCGCGACGGTCGCAGCAGACGAACTTCACCTGATCCCGCGGCCCGAGCACCGCCAGATTCTCATACCGGTTGCGGCGGCATTCCCCCGAGCCCGGCGTCTTCAGATCGAGCACCCGCACCACGCGCGGATCGACCGCCTCCACCGCAAGCGCCCCTCCGGTCTCCAGGGAGACCTCGTAGCCCGCATCGCAGAGCCGCCCGAGCAAGGCGAGGCAGTCGCGTTGCGCGAGCGGTTCGCCCCCCGTCACGGTGACGTGGCGCGGCCGGTACGCGGCCACTTCGTCGAGGATCGGATCGATCGCCATCCACCGCCCGCCGCGGAAGGCGTAGGCGGTGTCGCAGTAGCGGCAGCGCAACGGGCAACCGGTCAGGCGCACGAACACGCTGGGCCATCCCGCCGTGCGGGTCTCGCCCTGAAGCGAGAGGAAGATCTCGGTGATGCGCAGGCCCGGCGCGGCATGCGCCGTCCCGCGCGGCAACGGCGCGGTATCCATGATTTTATCTTGGCCCGGCGCGCCCTCGCGGGTCAGTGGCCTTCCACCTTCATCCGCTGCCGGCGTTGCTCGGCGAGCCGCGCGGCGGCACTGTTCGGGTAGCGGGCGATGACCTCGGTAAGCGTCTTGCGCGCCTCTTTCCAGTGCTTCTGTTCGTACTGGATGTAGCCGATCTTCAGCAGGGAGTCCGGAACCTTGGGGCTCCTGGAATAATGCCGCACCACTGCCTGGAAGGCCTGCAACGCCGGCCCGAAGTTGCGCGTGACGTAATTCGTCTCGCCCAGCCAGTACTCGGCGTTGTCCGCGTAGGCGCTGTCGGGGTGCGCCTTGAGAAACGCCCGGAAGGCTTGGGCCGCCTGCGGATACTTGCCGGCCCGCAGCAGACCGAGGGCGCTTTCATAGTCGCTCTGGATCTGGAGGGTTGCGGCCCCGGCCCCGACCGCGCCGGACGACGGGACGGCGGGGGTCGCCGACGACGGAGCGGCGCCCGCCGAACCCGGCGCAGCCGGCTTCAGTTCCAACCGCCGCAGGCGCTGATCGATGTCCAGATACAGGTCACGCTGGTGGCGCTGAAGGTTGTCGAGCTTGTGCTGCAATTCGTCCTGGCGTCCGGTGAGTTGCTGGATCTGCTGCTGGAGCACCTGGATCCGGCCGAGCATATCCACCATGCCCGGACCGTTCACGATCCGCTCCAGTCGCTCCACACGTTGCTCCAGCGAAAGCCCGGCGGACGACGCCCCCCCCACGGGCACCAGCGTCGCCACGACGACGACCAGCATCGGGCCCGCCAGGCGCAGGCCTCGGATTCCGGGTGACCGATGCGTCATCGGGCGCCTCACTGTTTCGAGTAGACGATGTCCACCCGGCGATTCAACCGCCAGCAGGCCTCGTCGTGAGCCGTACACACGGGACGCTCCTTACCGAAGCTGATCGTGCGGATCTGGGCGGACGCCACGCCCTGGACCAGCATCATCTGCTTGACCGCCTCCGCGCGCCGCTCGCCCAGGGCCAGATTGTACTCCGCACTGCCCCTCTCGTCCGTATTCCCTTCCAGCGTCACCTTCACGGGGGGGTGGGCCGACAGGTAGGCGGCATGGGCGGCGATGATGTCGCGGTACTTCGACTCCACCACGCTGCGGTCGAAGGCGAAGTAGATCGTGCGCTTCTCCAGCAGGCCCTGCCGCCCGCCCGCCACGCCCCGGCCCTGGATCGTCCCGGACCCGCCCGCGGCGTAGCTCCGCGCACCACCCGCGCCAGCCGCGCCGGCCGCCACGCCCGCCCCGCCGGGCGCGGGCGCGGCACCGGTCTGTCCCCCGCCGGTGCCCGCACAGGCGGTGAGCACCAGCGCCGCCGCCGCGCCCAGCCAGATCGTCAGCATTCGTTTAGTCATCTCCGATTCCTCCCGCCGTCTGTGGATCAGGAAACCCGCCCACGATCCGACCGGACCGTGGGCTCTGTTCATTTGCGATACGGCCCCCAAGCCGGCGACTGTACGTCGCCCGCCTGGGAAAGCAGGCGCTGCCCGGCCCGCCCGCCCACCGTGACGGTGGTCAGGACGCGCCGGCCATGATACTGCGCCGAATACAGGATCATCTGCCCGTTCGGGGCAAAACTCGGCGAATCGTCGAGCGGCCCGTCCGTGAGCACCTGGAACAGGCCGCTCTTGAGGTCCAGCACGGCGATCCGGTAGCTGCCACCCTGGCCGTGGACCATCGCGATGCGTTCGCCGTCCGACGAGACCGAGGGGGCGGCATTGTAGGGCCCGTCGAAGGTCAGGCGCGTCACGGGTCCGCCCTGCACCGGGATCTCGTACAACTGCGGGCCGCCGCCGCGATCTGATGTGAACACCAGGTTGCGCCCGTCGGGCATCCACACGGCACTGGTATCGATAGCCGGGTCGTACGTGATCCGGCGCGGCTTCCCGGTCGCGAGGTCGAGGATGTAGATCTCCGGATTGCCCCGGCGCGAGAGCGTCAGCGCCAGCTTGCGCCCGTCCGGCGACCAGGCCGGCGCGCTGTTGAGCCCGGCGAAGGACGCCACCAACCTGCGTGCACCGGTCGCCAGGTCCTGGATATAGACCTCCGAGCGACCGTGCTCGAATGACACGTAGGCCAGGCGCGTGCCGGCCGGCGACCAGGCCGGCGACATGATCGGCTGGGTCGATTGCAGTACCGTATGTGCGTTGTGGCCGTCGGAGTCGGCCACCTTGAGGGCGTAGCGGCGCGCCTTGGGCGGGCCCGACACCGTCACGTAGGCGATACGGGTGTCGAACGCGCCCGGCTGTCCGGTCAACTGTCGATAGATCAGGTCGCTGATGTGGTGCGCGGTCCGGCGCAGTTGCGCGGCCGAAACCGTGAATTGCCGCCCCAGGAGTTGCGCCTGCTGCGCCGACTGGTAGACGTCGTAGAGGTGGACCTCGACCTGGTAGCGCCCGGAACCGAGCGCCCGCACGCTGCCGATCACCAAGTTGTTGACGCCGAGCACCCGCCAGTTCGCGAGGTTCACCCGGCCCGGGGTGCTCGGGTGTGCGATCAGATCGTGCGCCGGGAGCGGCGCGAAGCGTCCGCTGCGGGCGAGGTCCGCGCCGATGATCGCACCGATGTCCTGGGGCGGCGCCGGCGTGGGGCCGCTCCAGGCGAATGGGACGACGGCGATCGGGACCGCGCCCTCCACCCCGCGGGTAATCTGGATGGTGAGCCCGGCCCACGCCGGCATCCCCGCGCAAATCAGCAACACCGCCAGCAGGCGGCGGATCGTCCGGATCAAGATGCCCCCCCCCGCCGCGCCGGCTTGAACACGAAGGTGAGGTCCCGGAACCGGTTGAACAACGACGGATCGGACGGCATCGGCAGCGGCGATGCCTTGCGCACCGCGGTCTCCACCGAGCGGTCGAAGACCGGGTCACCACTGCCCTTGGCGATCTTCACGCCCGTCACCTCACCGCCCGGAATCAATTTAACCTCCACCGTACAGGAAAGCCCGGCCGCAGAACCGGGCGGGCGCAGCCAATTCTGCTCCACCTGGTTCTTGATCGCCTGCACATATCGGTCGACGATCGCCCGGACCTCCCGCGCACGCGCCGCCTGGACCTGACGCTGCTCGGCCGCGACCTGTGTCTGCAGCGCCTTCTCCGCCGCCTGCCGGCGCTTGCGCGCCTGCGCCGCCCGGCGCTGCTGCGCGGCCTCGCGCTTGCGCTTGGCCGCGAGTGCGGCCAAGTACTGCTGTTCGGCTTCCTTCTTCTTCTGCAGCGCGAGCGCCTGCTGTTTGAGCTTCGCAAGACGCTCGGCCTGCACCTTGCGCTGCGCCTCGATGCGTGCCTCGGCCGCCCGGCGCCGGCGCTGCGCCTCCCGCCGCCGACGCTTGAACACCACCGCCTCGCGGGCCTGGCGCTCGCGTTGGCGCTTGAGCGCCCGCCGCTGGTCCGCGAGCCGCCGGCGCTCGGCGATCTGCCTCGCGCGCCGCGCCTGCTCGGCCTTGCGCAGGCGCCCGACCTCCCGGTCGACCTGCTTCGCATTGACCGCCACCGCCTGGATCACGGGCTTCCCCGGCGAACCCACCGGCCGGACCCGCGGCGTACGCAGCAGGCCGAGCACCAACAACGCCAATACGAGCCCGTGGATCAGCAGCGCTCCGACGAGCGCCCCGGGATCTCTGCGCAGCACCTGCCACATGGTCACCGGCGCGGCGGCGGTTCGGTCACCAGCCCCACGCTGGGAACCCCCGCCCCCTGAAGCAACGTCATCACCCGCACGACCGTGCCATAGGCGACGCGCTCATCGGCGCGCACCATGACCTTGGTCCGCGGACGGAACTTGAGCACCGCGGCCACGCGCGCGACCAGCGTATCGACGTCGACCGGCCGACCGGGATGGTCGCCGATGTTCAGATAGTAGCGACCCTGTCGGTCCACCGTCACCACCAGCGGTTCCCCGGCATCGGGAGGCAGCGGCTGTGCCGAGGCCCGGGGCAGTTCCACCTTGACGCCCTGGGTCAGCAACGGCGCGGTGATCATGAAGATCACCAGCAACACCAACATCACGTCGATATAGGGGACGACGTTGATGTCGGACATCAACCGCCTGCGTCTTGCGGAGACTCGACTCATCGGGATCGACCCGGCCCCGCGGCTCAGGCCTGTTCCGCCGTCTGGCCGAGGGCCGGCCCGGGCGCGGCGGCGGGATCGCGGCGCCGGCTCAAGGCGTGGCGCTGGAGGATGGTCGAGAACTCTTCCATGAAATTCTCATATCGATTGACCAGGCGGTCGAGCACGGTGACGTAGCGATTGTAGGCGATCACCGCCGGGATCGCGGCGAACAGGCCCATCGCGGTGGCCACCAGGGCCTCGGAGATGCCCGGCGCGACGTGGGCGATGGTGGCCTGCGTGGCGCCGCCGAGGTTCTGAAAGGCGTTCATGATCCCCCACACGGTCCCGAACAACCCGACGTAAGGGCTCGTCGAACCCACCGTCGCAAGGAACGGCAACTGGGTCTCGAGTTCGTCCACCTCGCGGGAGAGCACCACGCGCATCGCGCGCTGCGCACCCTCCACCACCGCGCGCGCCTCGGCGCCGGACTGCTTGTGCAGGCGCATGAACTCTTTGAATCCGGCCTCGAAGATCCGTTCCATCCCGGCGAGGTCGTGGTTGCGACGACCGAGCTGCTGGTAGATGGCGCCGAGGTCCGTCCCCGACCAGAAGCGGTCCTCGAACGCGTCCGCCGCCAACTGCGCACGTCGCAGTATCTTGCGTTTCTGCAGGATCACCGTCCAGGACAGGATCGACGCCAGCAGCAGCGCGACCAGCACGGCCTGCACCAGCGGACTCGCGCCCATGACCAGATGGAGGATGGACAGATCGCTACTCACCGGGGATCTCCAAGAGCAAGGACCGCGGCAGCGCGCGGGGGTTCAATGTCCGAGCGTCCAGACAGGCGATGCGCACACGCCCCCGGCACAGCGACTGTGACGGCCCCCGCCCCGCCCGTACCTCCTGATCCAGCACCAGACTCGCCGGCCGTTTCCGCACCGGTTGCACGGTGACGTCCAGGAGGTCGTTGAAACGCGCCGGCTTGATGAAATCGAGGCATACCGAACGCACCGCGAAGATGACTCCTTCCCGCTCCCGCAGCCGGTCCTGTTCAAACCCCAGCGCGCGCAGCCACTCGGTACGAGCCCGCTCCATGAATTTCAGGTAGTTCGCGTAATATACGATACCACCGGCGTCGGTATCCTCGTAGTACACCCGGACCGGCCACACGAACATGCTCACGATCGTGACAGGGATTTGCACCGCGTTGCAGTGAAGTTCAACCGACGCCCCGCTGGGCTTCGGCTACTGTACGGGGACCGCCACACTCCGGCAAGGGGTTCTTTAACCATTGCGGACACACCGCCCGGGGCGAGCGTGGAAGAAAGGCGCCGCCGCCGGCGCGGACTGCGCCGCCCATGTCACCGCCCGCCGCTCAACGGCAAGGGCAATCCCACGACTGCACGCCCTTTCAGCCCGATCCTCCCCCCACGATCAAGGCCCCCGCCCGGAGCGGCGGCAGGTCGCTGAAGGCCCTTTAATTTACTGAAACACAAGAATTTTAATGCCTCCGACCGGCTGCTGCCGCAAGTCCGGAGCCATGGGATCGCAGGGGAACTACCGTAACGGAGTAGAACCAATACGGTCGGCCTTCCTATTTGAACCCCCTCAGATTCTTCAGAAGGACCTCGATGTATTGCGTGAAAACTCCAAATCAAGCCTAACTCTCCGCTGAGTCGTGCCGATACCCGGATACCCGTTGATTATCCGGGGGCATCCTGGAAATCCCGGGCGTCCCGGCGGCCGGGAAATGAGACGGAAACAATGCGGGAAGGCCAAGAACCGAACGGAATCATCGAGGTGCCCGACGGCGGCCATGCGGCCGACCTCAACGAGGTGCTGCGCGGCATTCTGGAGACGATTCTCCAACTGCCCTGGTTGGACACGAACGCCGGTGGTGTCTTTCTGTCGGGGCCGGCAAACAGGCGGCTGACGCTCGCCGCCACGGTCAACTTCCCCCCTTCCATAAGGAGCACCTGCGCCAAGGTGCGCTATGGTCACTGCCTGTGCGGCCGGGTAGCGGCATCGGCCGAACTCCTGCACACGACCTGCGTGGACGAACGGCATGAAACCCATTACGAGGGCATGTGCGACCACGGCCACTACGTGGTGCCGATCAAACTGCAAAACCGGCTGTTGGGCGTCATGGTTTTGTATATCAAAACCGGTCACGCATACGACGCCGGCGAGGCGCATATACTCGAGAATTTCGCCGGAATCATCGCCCTGCTGATAAACGGCGTACAGGTACACCAGGAAAAGCGGCTCGCCGACCTGATTCTGGCCCACAGTT
>VAPE01014708.1_pt1 | contig 10753 bp, 6 predicted proteins | sample 3393911 | NCBI WGS metagenome assembly VAPE01 (sample SAMN08290436, study PRJNA428436) | hydrothermal vent metagenome | isolation source: Deep-sea hydrothermal vent chimney | place: Atlantic Ocean: South-mid Altantic Ridge | reverse complement strand
TGATCTTCACCACGCCGCCCTGCGGGGCGCCCGATAACGGCGCATCTGCTGCGTTGGCAACTCGTTGATATCACACCAGGATAATCAACCTCGTTGCCGCCTTGCATCTACACCGTCCTCGAACGCTCACGGATTCAGGTTTCTTGCAAAAAACACACCTGAACCGCGAGACCGGCGCAACGGCAGGTCAGCAACCGCCCGCCTTCCTTCCCCGCCTTCTTGCCGGGATCAGGGAAACGGGTAAAAATTACCCATTGATGCTAAAGGCCTGGATACTTTTTACCCAGCAACCGCCTGTTCATAGCTGTCTTCCTTTTTCTTCCGCCAGGAAGATTAATTTATTTTTCCTTATAAATCGAGAAGTTATGAATAAAATAAAGGATATGGCACGATTCTAGCTACAGTCCAGACAACAGGCAAACACACAAAACAACTCAAGGAGAATAATCAATGATTCGTGAAAGTAAAAAAAAAAATAATCCTGGAGTTTGTTCTTGTCGGGGCCATTGCCTTGACAGGCATTCAGGCCGCAGGTGCCGATTCTGCGGGGCCGGGTTCAGCAGGACCGATGCCGCAACATGGCCAAGCCTATAGGCAACATTATAAATCCCTTGACCCGGCCGCCATCAAAGCACGAAACAAATTTCTCGACGCAACCGCATCTATCCGCAGGGAAATAGCCGTGAAGCGGTCTGAAAGACGGGCTCTGATGGCCAGCAGCATTCCGAATGCCAAGCGGGTCGGCAAGCTTTCCGGCGAACTTTTTGACCTGCGGGAACAAATGCGTGCCAAGGCCCGGGAAAGCGGTCTTGGTGCATCAGGATTCATGGGTATGATGCACATGATGGGTATGGGTGGCCGTTGCGGCAAAGAAACCGGGCCGGGCCGAAATTTTCGTGGACCAAGATAAACACAGACAAGACTATTCAAGCGGTTAACGCTTTTCTTATATATATATTTTTATATCTCTCCTCCTCGCCCTGGCAGGTTCCCCTCCTTTTTACCTGTCAGGGCATCCTTTTTTTACCCTGGATCCGTGACGGCTCGAGGTGTCATTCCATGCAATATGTGGAATTTATTGCATTATTGCCGAATAAAATCATTTTCTGGTCTTCACCGCGCCGCCCTCCAGGGCGCCCGAAAACGGCGCATCTGCTGCGTTGACAACTCGTTGATATCACACCAGGATAATCAACATCATTGCCGCCTTGCATCTGCACCGTTTTCGAACGCTCACGGATTCAGGTTTACTCAAATCATCAAAAAAATCCCCCGGGTTACAAACTATTGGTAAACGATTACAGTTGACCTACTTCGGGCCGCTTGAGCGGTAACCAGGGAGGGGTATTTTTTTTGCCGGCAATGGGGAATGATCAACTTGACGAAAAAAGACCGATAGTCTGGAGAAATTTTATTGAGCAATCGACTTAATTTCTCACATTCGTCCGTAATAACACCGTGTTCGGACTTTTTACGGGATCAAAAAAAATACTAAAAAAAAATTGCATCAACCGGACAATTACAATATAATAAATAAAGAAATGAAAATTTCAGATATCATCCGGGGAATGGAGAAAAAAATGAAGAGTCTAAGAATCACAACCCTGCTGATTGCGGCCGTCATGATGGCCGGCGTCACCACTGCGGGTGCCGCCACAGAGGGACGTATTATTCCCACCGGCAGGGTCTCTCTAGAAAAAAACGGTTCAGTGATTGCGAACTTGACCAGCCAGGCCCCCATTGACGAGAATGCGCTTATCATCTGTCATGGCACCTGCATGGTCAAGCTGCGGGGGGTTTCCCTTGTTGCCAAGAACAAGACCGAATTCGCCGTTAAACAGATCGGCGACATCATGAACATCTACGTCAAACAAGGCAAAATCAACTTTATCATTACCGATACATCCCGGCAATTCGCCTTTTATGTCCCTGACGGCCGTTACATCAGGACAGATGGTTTTGTTGTCCCCGCCTCCACCGACAACGCCGTCAAGGGTTATATTGATGTTACCGGCAAGGCCACGTCAATCGGTATGGATCAGGGCGGCATGGTTGTGCAGACGACAAATGGCCGGCAGATGGTCAGCCAGGGCCATGCCATTCAACTGGCGATGGCTGAAGTTCCCGCTTCAGCGCCAGCAGCTGGCGCCGCGCTTCCGGCCAAGGGCAGTTTGGCAGGTGTTTTCAGCCACGCTACGCTGGGTACGGTTGTCGCCGGTGTTGCCGCCGCCGCATGGGGCGCTGGTTTGCTTACAACTATCAATAACAGCGGGGTTAAAAGACCAGCCAGCCCCAATCGATAAAGAATTGAAGAACACCACGGTGGTCCGGCAACGGCGGGACAACTCTGCAATTCTGTCCTCAGGTCGGATGGAAACGGTTTAATCTCATTTTTCCAGATTCAGCAAGAGACGGAATTTTTATTCCGTCTCTTTTTTTATTTTACTGGAGAAAACCTTGCCCTCTTTGCGGGGAAATGGTAAGCGAAACAAGGATTAGTAAACTCGATTCCATCTTTTTTTCTGGGTAATGGATTCATTTGTATTGAGGCATTCGGACAATGAACAGAACTCTTCTCCTGGTCTTTATCTTTATCTTTTCCCTCATCTCGTCAAGCTGCACCCGGCAGCAGTTAACACCAACCATTACGCTTGCTAAATTCCAGGAAGAAACCGCCGCCTCGCATGTAAAAAACAACACACCATATTCCGGAAAAACTCTGACTCCGGCCCAGGCCGTAGCTGATGACAATGATATCAGTGATTATATCCTGGGTCCCGGGGATCTCGTCTCGGTCAAGGTTTTCGAAACATCTGATTTGAATACCGAATCGAGAATCAGTTCACGCGGCGACATCACCATGCCCCTGTTGGGGGATATCCATATACAAGACCTGACGGCGCGCGAGGCTGAACAGAAAATCGAACAGGACCTGATTAAAAATTACCTGCGGGTGGCCCATGTCACCCTGTTTGTCAAAGAACGAATGGACCAGAATGTAACGGTTGTCGGAGCGGTAAAGCACCCCGGCACCTTTGAGATGCCGGCGCGGAAAAGACTCATGGCCTGCATCGCCATGGCCGGCGGCCTGGCAGATTCAGCCGGAGACACCTGCTATATCACCAGGAAAAATGCTCGAACTCACACCAGCAAGGTCTTCCTGGTGGATTTGAACCAGCTCATCAACAACGGCCATGTGAGCATGGATATCCTCATCCACCGCAGTGATATCATTTTTGTTCCGCAAAGCGACATGGTTCAGGTTGATGGCGCGGTAAGGAAGCCCGGCTCCTATAAGTTCAACGGCAAGATGACCATAGACGGAGCCCTCGCCGCAGCCGGCGGGCTCGCCATGTATGCCGATGAGAATGACATCAAACTGATCAGAAAAAAGAAAAACGGCACGCGCGAGATCCTGCAGCTCAGCATGAAGGATATTATTGCCATGAAAAAAAACCAGAATACCAGTATCAAAAACGGCCCGTGGCACAACCTGTTGCTGCGCAACGGCGATGTTATCTTTGCCGAGGCCAGCGGTTCGAGAACATTCTACAGCGGGGTCGGTTTCAGCCTCGGCTTTCTGGGAACAGGCATAAGTTACAAGGCCCCTCAGCATTAAACAACCGTCTGCCGTCACTTCATTCGTGCATTTGAAACAACCTGTTTTACTGACATTTTTTTTTGTCCTGGCGACCATTCCCCTCATCTTCGGCGCCAGGCACCCCCTGGTGCACGGGCTGTATTCCTTCTGCCTGCTCATTGCCGGCGGCACCTGGCTGGTGCTGAATTTTGCGGAAAACAAAAAAAGACTCTTTTCCTTCAACAATCTCGCACCTCTCGCCATCATTATTTTCATCGTGGTCTCGGCCCTGCCCCTGCCACTGTTTATGGTCCGGCTCCTCTCCCCGGTCCGGGCCGAGAACCTGGCCGCCGCCGCCCGGATCGCTAAACTCCATGACTTGGTCACCTCGCTCAGTTATTATGCCCCCGGCTCCATGTTTTACGCCATATACGGCCTGGCCCTGTTTTTCTTTTTCCTGGCCGCCTCCAGCCTTTTACGTGCCGGCAAAAACCGGCGGACAACTCTATGGATCATAACCATTGTCGGCGTTTTCGAGGCGGTCTACGGCCTCTTGCAGGCCATGAATCCCACCCTGGGCGTACTCTGGCTGCCAAGCGATATCGCAGCCCGGGGATGTGCCAGGGGGACGATCATCTACCGTAACCAGTATGCGGCATTTCTGAATATGTGCTGGCCCATGGCTCTTGTTCTCGGCATATCACTCTATAAACCGGTCCTGAGCAAACTTGAATCCCTCCGCCAACAAAAAAAGAGGCTCTCGATTGCGGACAGGATTGAGTTTCTGTTTCACAAGGCAACCGTGCCGTTATGGAGCAGTGCCTTCATGATCCTGGCCCTGATCTTTTCGAGATCACGGGGTGGCATCGTGGTTATGCTCATCCTGGTCGGTCTGCTGATCTTCCTGCTGCCCTTTTCCAGGCGAAGCAAAGCCTTGTCAGTTGCTTTATTATCACTGTTTATTTTCGTCTATGGCGGCATGATCGGCTTTCAGGTTGTCACCGACCGGTTTATGTTTTTTTATAACAGTGCGCTTTTCCGCTTCCATCTCTGGTTTGCAAGTCTTGCCATGCTGAAGGATCACCTCGTAACCGGCATCGGCATGGGCAGTTACCAGTTTCTGTCTCCGGTCTACCTGAAAGACGTGCCTGACCGGCTCTGGTTTGACCATGCCCATAACGAGTATGTAGAAATGGCCATCGAACTGGGCCTGCCGGCCATGCTGCTTTTTATGGCCTGGCTTGTTCGGGGCATGACCGGTTACTGGCGACAGATCATGCAAAGCAAGAAAACCGCGGCTGATATGCGATCGGCGCAGATTGTGGCTATTGGCGCCTTCTGCGGCATTAGCGGCCTCCTGCTCCACGCCGCGGTTGACTTTGTCTGGCGGCTGCCGGCCAACGTCGTCTACGCCGTTGCCCTCCTCGCGCTTCTCAGCGCCGCCTCAAAACAAAAAAAATCCGCAGAAGATGAAAATTATGGGCGACCTGATTGATATACACAGTCATATCCTGCCCGGCTTTGATGACGGCCCGGAGGACATTGAGCAAAGCATAGAGGCGGCGCGGCGCTATAAAGATATCGGGGTGAATTGCGTTATCGCCACCCCGCACCGGATCGACGGCACCCGCTGGTCTCCGTCTCCGGGGGCGGTCATTGCGGCGGCGGAGAAAACGGCGGCAGCGCTCAGCGACGCCGGCGTACCTTTACAGATCCTGCCCGGCATGGAAATAGCCTGCCCGGAGGATGGGAACGCGGACTTTTCGTCGGCGCAATTTCTCTCCCTGGGGCGCAGCGGCTATTTTCTTATCGAATTTCCGTTCACGTCTGCTATAACAGATCTTGTCCGGAACGTTATGGACAGGGCACAGGGTAAAAAAACAGGGATCATTGCCGCCCACCCGGAACGATGCGCCCTCTTTCAGGACGACAATGGTGCCACCCTGCAACAGGCGGTTGCCGGGGGCATGCTGGCCCAGGTGAACATCGACAGCCTCTTCGGCGAATTCGGAGAAAAAACGGCGGCAACGGCTTTCGACTTTCTGCGCCTGGGCCTGGTCCACTTCCTGGCAACGGATTCTCATGGTCGCGGCCACCGGCTGCCGCCTGACCCCGGAAAGTGGGAAAGGCTGGTCAGGCTTCTCGGCAATGATGTTGTTGAAACCGCCTGCATGATTAATCCCGGGCGGATGCTCCACGGTGAACGGGTACCGCCAATCACCTTGCCAGGCGAAACGATGCGGAACATACAACCGCCGGGGCAGCACGGCAATATCATGGGAAGGTTGCTCAACATATTCAACAAATAAAGGCGTCCGCGCCGGCCTGGTGATGCGCAGACACATCAGCAGCAGGGCGGACCGATAACAAGCAGGAACAGGCAGAACATGAATCACCAGACAGAACCTATCGATAACGCCGGCGAAGACAGGCAGGCCATGGTGTCCGCCGGCGAGACCCATCTGCCGTCAACCAGGGTGTACGAGACCATGCCTCCGGTCGAGGAAGAAATTAATCTGCGCGATTACCTTGATGTTATCCTGCGCCGCAGATGGGTCATTATCCTTACCCTGCTGGCCACCTTTGCCCTGGTCGCCATCCGCACTTTCTCCTCGACTCCCCTGTTCCTGGCCAAAGGGACATTAAAGGCCTCGCCCAGGGTAGCCAGCATTACCAATTTCAAGGGAATAGCCCCGGGGATGGATGAAAGTTTTATGCAGTCCAAGGAGTTTATCGCCACTCAGGTCAAACTCCTGCAAAACGAGGGCCTGCTGATCAAGCTCATCAAAAAGATGGATCTCAATGACAATATTTTGTTTACCGGCAGGAAAGACGATGATACCGGGAACTCCATTATGGGCGGCGTAAAAGAGGCTTTCGCATCATTAAAAAATATGATCAGGCCCAGGCTGGACAGTGACCCGGCCAACAAGATGAACCGGAAAGTCCAGGAAAACATAACCCTGGATAATAATCTGGGGAAAATAAAAAACGCCTTAACCATTACGCCGGTAAGGGGCACCCAGCTTATCGATATTTCTTTTCAAGACCCGCATGCCGGCCTGGCTGCCGAGATCGTCAATAACCTGATGAAAGAATTTCTCCAGGTCAATGCCGCGCAAAAGCTTGCTGCATTTCATTCATCCGGGGTGTTCCTGGACAAACAGGTTAACGCGTCAAAGATCAAGCTCGAAAAATCGGAAAAGGAGCTGAATGCCTATGCCCGCCGCACCGGGATAATCTCGCTGAATTCAAAACTGAACCTGATCATGGGCCAGCTGGAAGCGGTCAACGAGGCCCTGGCCCAGGCCGTAACCACGCGTATCAGCAAGGAATCCCTTTACCTGCAGACGAAAAAGAACGGTGGAGCAAACCTGCCGCAAGTACTAAACAATCCATTGCTCCAGGACATGAAAAAACAGTACAGCGATTTACGTTCCCAATACGAGGTCCTCAGCACCGTCTTCAAGGACGAATATCCGAAAGTCAAGAAATTGAAGGCCCAGATGAAGGACCTGCGCAACCGTTATGCCCAAGAGCAGCAACAGGTTTTAGATTCGATCAGACTGGCGTATGAGGAGGCGCTGGAAAAAGAAAAACGTTTGACCAGGAAGGCGGAAACACAGAAAAGGATGGCCATTGAACTCAACAGCAAGGCCACGCAGTATAAAATATTGCGGCGGGAAGTGGCCACCAATAGAGAGGTCTACAGCAGCCTGCTGTCACGCTCCAAGGAAATTGAAGCCTCGGCCGGTTCCGACAACGGCAACATCATGATTGTCAGCATGGCCCGCCCGCCGCTCTACCCCTACAAGCCCAAGGTCGCCCGCAACCTGCTGCTGGGCATCCTGCTCGGCTCGTTCGCCGGCGTGGGGTTGGCCTTTGTCCTTGAGTACCTGGACGACACCATCAAGAGCCCGGACGAATTCCCCCGGCGTTACCACATCCCCGTACTGGGCCTTATTCCCTTCAAGGAAGCCGAAACTGATGACGCATTCGACGAGGTCGCCCTGACATTTTATAACGAACCTAAGGCCCCGTTGTCCGAGGCCATACGGACGGCCATGGTTTCCATCAACCTGTCCACGGCAACGACTCCGCCCAAGACCATACTGATAACCAGCGTCCTGCCAGATGCCGGCAAGAGTACCCTGGCCAGCAACCTGAGCCTGTCACTGCTGTCGGCAAACGCAAAAGTCCTGCTGATCGATACCGACCTCCGCAAGCCCGGCCTGCATAAAATTTTCGGCCGGCAAGACAATTCCGTCGGCCTGTCAAACTTTCTGGCCGGTACCGCCGATATCGACGAGGTTATCCTGAAGACGGAATTCCCCAACCTGTTTTTCATCCCCAGCGGCCCGATTCCGCCAAGCCCGGCCGAACTGCTGGCATCTTCCACGATGAGAGCATTCATTGCCGCTGCCGCCCGCGAATATGATTACCTGATCCTTGACGCCCCTCCTTTTCATGGTTTTGCGGAAATACTCATCCTCTCCAACATGGTTGACGGCGTCATCCTGACGACCCAGCTCAACAGGACCCCCAGGGACGGAGTGGAATACTTCCGGAAAGCGGTAACCAATGTCGGCGGCCGCATCCTCGGCACCCTGGTCAACAAGGTCCCGACCGGCAAAGCCGGCTCCCGTTATTACGGCGGTTATAAATATTACAAGTACTATAGTTACGATTACGAATATGGCCGTGACGCATAAGCACCATCCGCCTGCGATCCGCCGGGACCGGCAAAGCGGTCACCAAGGCGGCCTGAATCAAAAAATATGGGCGGGGACGGCAATTGCCCTGTTGCTGCTGGTTGGATACGCCCACCTTAAATACGCTTTTCTCGCCCAACTCGCCCTGGTCGACAACAGCCGCCGGCCGCCGGCTTTCAGCCGTTCGCAGACCGATCCGGTCGCCTTGACGGCCCTGGCCAGGCAAGAACATCTTATCAATGGCAACCTCGTCAAGGCCCGCTTTTTCTATGACCGGGCTCTTGACTATTGCGTCCTTTATGTCCCTGCCTGGCTGGGTCTTGCCGAGCTGTTCAATGACCGGGGCGAAAAAAACCGGGCCGTGGCGGCCCTGGAGTTTGTCGAAAAAATAAGCCGCAGCAGCGGCAACCTGGCCTGGTCCAGGGCTATCCTGGCCAACGAGCTTGGCCGTGATGATATCCTTACCGCCAACCTTGTATGGCTGATGAAAAACCAGCCTGGCAAAAGAATGGCGGCCATCTCCCTCGCCGACCTGAAATGGCAAGACCCCCTGGTGCTGCTGCGCAAATTCGGTGATACTTTTTCACCCGAGCTGCTCAACTATTATATCAGGGTCAAGGAATTACCAAAAACCAGGATTGTCTGGCAGCGGCTTGAACAGGCCGGACTCAATAATCGTAAAAATTCCTTAAAGTATATCAACTACCTGCTTGCTCATGGCAAGATAACGGCAGCGGCAAAGATCTGGACCCGCAACTTCCGGAACGACAAGGCCCTTCTCTATAACGGCCATTTCCGCAAACCGCTCATCGGCTCCGGTTTCGGCTGGCGCATCAGCAGGACCAGGGGGGTTGCCTGGCACAATCCCGCGGATAAAGCAAAATCAGGGCTGCGGCTCACCTTTGACGGCAGCAAAAACGTTTCTTTCCGGCTGGCCCAGATTGTGCCGCTGCCACCCGGCAGTTATGTCTTCAGGGGGTGGGCCGCGATAGATTCGCTCAGTACCTATCAGCGGCCGTTCTGGATAGTTAGGGGCTACAGGTGCAAGGGGCCGGCCGTACGCAGTGCCATGTTTCCAGCCAACCGGAGCCGCCGTGATTTCAGCCTCCGCTTCACGGTCCCGGAATCCTGTCAGGCGGTGTGGATTGCCTTACAGCGCAACCATTCATATGATTTTGACAACAAAATTTCGGGCACTCTGGTGCTCGACGATCTCACAGTCACCGGCGTTGCAGTCAAGCGGGTGGCAATACGCCCCCGAACCGGGAAAGCTCTCTTGCCTGGGGTAAAAAAATAACATGATGCCCAGCGGTTCCGACTCGAAAAAGGCCTCCGAGCTTGTCCTGGCCTTTGCCGGCATTGCCTCCACCGAGGAGTTGTTTCTTTTCGTGGCCGGGAATGAGGGCATGCTCTCTTTCTGTCAGCAGCTCATCACACAGCTTGACAGCGACGAGAGCCCGGCGCCGGATGTACGGCTGGTGAACACGGCCTGCTCGTCCCGGGGCATACTCACCGGTCTACTGTACGCGGAGGTGAGGAAGGTTCTGCTGGCCCTGAACCGCGTCCATGACCCGGCCCGGGACCATTACGAAATCCTTGGTCTGCCGCCGACCGCAGACACCGGGGCGGTCAAGAAGGCCTATAGGAAACTCAGCATGCGGTTTCATCCCGACAGGGCTCATCAATCCGAAGGGAGCGTGGACCGGTTCCTGGAAATATCCGGGGCCTATCACGCCATTATGCTCAAGGCAGGGACTCCGCGCCCGGAACGGCCCGCCCCCTGGCGCCGCCAGATTCATAAAGGCCGGCAGAACAAACAGGGCCGGCACCAAAAAAAATTATTTCTCGGTTTCTTTTCCCTGATCGCCGTCCTGGTCCTGCTCAGTTTCTTTATTGCGAAACGCTACCACGACCAGGCCCTTACTGCGCAGTTGTACTCCGGGGAAACTCTGCCTGTCAGCCGTCAGGAGACAGCGCCCGAAGTCAGCAGCAGGCAGGATGCGGCATCTCTTGTTGCAGAACCGGCCGCCACCCCGACAATGGCCGCGCCGCCGGCCGTTGCCGTTGTTGCCGTCGACCGGGATGTCGCGCCGAAGCCGGAGCATAACAAGACAAAGCCGGAGCGTAACAAGGCAAAGCCGGAGTCCGGCAACAGTGCGGCACAGAAGCAGCCGCGAACGCTGCCGCCGCCGGCACGAAAACTTCATCCCTTAACCGTGGCCGGAGGCTCTGCCGTCGGGAAGACCACGGTCGCGTCTCTTCCCCGGCAAAAAACCACGGCATCCGGACCACCTATGGCCGCTATCGCGACAACGGCGACAGAAACCGGTCCCCCCCCGACCGCAGACCACAAGCCAATGACGCGCAGGCCGGCCGGTGGAGTCGAGAGGATAGAAACCGGCCAGGCACGGCCTGCCGTGAGCCGGGAGCATGCGGAAAAAATAAGGATCCTGAACGCGGC
>VAPE01034828.1_pt1 | contig 10805 bp, 10 predicted proteins | sample 3393911 | NCBI WGS metagenome assembly VAPE01 (sample SAMN08290436, study PRJNA428436) | hydrothermal vent metagenome | isolation source: Deep-sea hydrothermal vent chimney | place: Atlantic Ocean: South-mid Altantic Ridge | reverse complement strand
GCCGGTGAACCGGCGTTCCACGGGCGCTCGTTCGATGTGTTCCGCATGTCACGGCCCCGCGGCAACCCGGGCTGGATCGACTTCACGGTCCGGACCGTCGAAAAGAAGCCGTCGCGGTGAACGGATCCGCCCTCCGAACCGTGGCCGCCCGGGTCGACGCGCTGTCTCTACGCGAGCGCGCACTGCTGCTGGCGGCGCTCCTGGTGGTGTTCTACGTGCTCTGGGCCAACCTGCTGATGGCACCCCTGGAGATCCGGCAGAAGGCGCAACAGGACCAAGTTGCGCAATTGCACGCCCATATCACCCTGCTCGATCGCCAGGCCCGGGCGGTCATCGCCCGCAGCCACGAGGACCCGGATCGCACCAACCGTGAACGCCGCGTCGCACTGCGCGGGCGGATCGACGGGCTCAATCGCAAGCTCCGCCGCTACACGTCGAACCTGATCTCGCCGACGGTCATGGTCCAGGTCCTGAAGCGAATGCTGCGCCGCGAGCCGGGGCTGCGACTGGTCGCGGTGCGCAGCCTGCCCGCCACGCCGCTTTTGGAGAAGCCGGCCGGCGAGGGGGCGTGGACGAAAAGGATCCCCGCAATCCAGGCGGGCATCTACAAACACGGGTTGACACTGGAATTCGACGGCACCTTTCCGGCGACCCTGCGCTACCTCAAGGCGCTGGAGGCCTTGCCCTGGCAGTTGTTCTGGGACCGCATGGACTATCAGGTGCAACACTATCCGCACGCCCGGGTGACGATCACGGTCCACACCCTGAGCCTGGACGCGGGGTGGGTCGGTGTCTGACGCGGCGCTGCCCTGCACGGACAAAGGCCGGGCCGGTCGGTGCTGGATCGCCGCCGCGCTGCTCCTCGCCGCCGGCCTCGGTGTGCGCGCCGACGCGACCCTCAAGGATCCGACACGTCCGCCCACTATCCAGTCCGCGGGCCGGACGGTCGCTACCCGGCCAGCGGGCTGGCTTCTGACCTCTACCCTGGTCTCAACGAAGCGCCAGATCGCGGTGATCAACCGCCGGAGCGTCGAGGCCGGGCAGCGCGTCGGCGGGGCGTTGGTGGTGTGGATCGGGCCGGGCCGGGCACGACTGCGGCACAACGGCCGGGAGTTTACGCTGCGTCTGCAGCCCTGGGATGTGAAGACACCGGTCTCGCGGGATGCGGCCCCGGCAAGTGGGCATTCGGCGCCGGGAGCCCGGCGACAAGGCGGTGGATCATGATCGGAATCCCGATTCGGAAGATGACCGGCGCGGCGGCCCTCGCGGGATGTCTCGCGCTCGGCGGCTGCGCCACCACCCGGCACGCATCCGCGGCCCTCCCCCCCGCCGGCCCCATGGCGCATGCCCCGACACAGGCCGCCGCGCAGCAGCCGCCGCTGCGGCCCACCACCCCTCCGGCGGCGGTGCAGGACGCGCTCCTGCCGCCCGTGCGCCTGAACCTCGGCAACGCCCGTCCCGGGGGCGAAGCTGAACCGCGCTTCGACGTGCGCGTACACAACGCACCGGCACGGCAGTTCTTCATGAGCCTCGTGAAGGGCACACCGTACAACATGCTCGTCAATCCCGCGGTGAAGGGCAGGATCTCCATGCGGCTCAAGAACGTCACGATCGAGCAAGTGATGGAGGCCGCGCGCGACGTCTACGGCTATGACTTCCGCAAGATCGCCGTGGGTTTCGAGGTGCTGCCGCCACGCCTGCGGACCCGCATCTTTCAGGTCAACTACCTCGACATGCAGCGCCTGGGGAAATCGGAGACCCGGGTCAGCTCCGGTCAGATCAACCAGAATCCGTCCGCATATGGCAGCGGCGGCGTGGTGGGCGGTGCATTCGGCGGCGCCACCCGCATCGGGGGACCCGGCAACGCCGTGAGCCTGCCGAGCAGCAGCATCAAGACCAAAACCGACAGCGATGTCTGGAAGAACCTGTCGAGATCCCTGCACGCCATGGTCGGCGACAAGGACGGACGCCAGGTGATCGTCAGCCCGGACACCGGCGTCGTGGTGGTGCGCGCCATGCCGGCGGAACTGCGCGTGGTCGGTGACTTCCTCCATACGGTGCAGGACAGCCTGCAGCGCCAAGTCATCCTGGAGGCCAAGATACTGGAAGTGGATCTGAACCACGGCTTCCAGTCGGGAATCAACTGGGCGGCACTCGGCCGGGTCGGCACTAACAAGACCCTGTTGTTCGGCCAGACCGGCGGCGGCACCCTGCTCGACGGCAAGCCCTCGAGCATCGCCGGGAACATCGGCAACCTGAATCCCAACGCCCTCAACCAAGTGGTCAACACCGCCGTCTCTGCATTCGGCGGCGCCTTCAGCGTGGCCGCCAACCTGCACGATTTCAACGCCTTCATCGAGCTGCTCAAGACCCAGGGGACGGTGCACGTGCTGTCCAGTCCGCGGGTGGCGACGGTCAACAATCAGCAGGCCATCATCAAGGTCGGCACCGACGAATTCTTCGTCACCAACGTCTCGAGCACGACGGTGACCGGCACCACCACCACGACTACGCCGAACATCACGCTCACGCCGTTCTTCTCGGGGATCGCGCTCGACGTCACCCCGCAGATCGACGGCCACGGCAACGTGATCCTGCACATCCATCCGACGGTGAGCGACGTCAAGGACCAGACCAAGACCATCACGGTGGCCGGTCAACGCCAGACCCTGCCGCTGGCGCTGAGCACGGTGCGCGAATCCGACAGCGTGGTGTACGCGCACAGCGGCCAGGTGGTGGTGATCGGCGGGCTCATGCAGACCACCCGGCGCAAGGCCGTGGCCGGCACGCCGCTGCTCAGCGATATCCCGGTGCTCGGGGCGCTGTTCCGGCACACCAGGACCTCGGTCGAGAAGAGCGAACTCGTGATCCTGCTGCGGCCGATCGTGGTGGAAGGGCCGCAGACCTGGGCGCGCGCCGTACAGCAGTCGCGACGCCGGATGGAGGCGATGGAGGCGGCGGGCGATCGGGGCGCGGCGACCCGCCTGATCACCAACCTGCTCGGCGACGCACCGGGCGGACGCTGACGCGGCACGCGGTGCGCGCGCGTCCCTCAAACGGACTCCGGAGACCATGTACCTGGAGCACTTCAATCTGCGCGAGGCGCCGTTCTCCCTGACGCCGGACACCGGTTTCTTCTTCGCCGACGCCGTGCATCGCGAGGCGCTCAACGTACTGCTGGTTGCGCTGCGCAGCGGCGAGGGCTTCGTCAAGATCACCGGCGAGGTGGGCACCGGCAAGACCCTGCTGTGCCGGATGCTGCTCAAGCACCTGGACGACGGGTTCCTGACCTGCTACCTGCCCAATCCCTTCCTGACGCCGAGCGCGCTGCGCATGGCGTTCGCCGAGGAACTGGGCATCGGGTTCCCGCGCAACCTCGGCCAACACCGGCTGCTCAAGTTGATCAACGAACGCCTGATCGCCCTGGCCGCCGCCGGCCGGCGGGTCGTGCTGTGCCTGGACGAGGCGCAGTCCCTGCCGGACGAGAGCCTCGAGTCGTTGCGACTGCTCACCAACCTGGAAACCGAGAAGTCCAAACTGCTGCAGGTGGTACTGTTCGGACAGCCGGAACTGGGGCGGCGTCTCGCCCATCGCCGGCTGCGCCAATTACGCCAGCGCATCACCTTCGCCTACCGGCTACGGCCGCTCGACCGGCGCGCCGCGACCGGCTATCTGCGCCACCGCATGGCGGTGGCGGGACGCGAGGATGGCGGGCCGCTCACGCCGCGGGCGGCGCGCGCGCTGTACCGTGCGAGTGGCGGGATACCGCGCCTGCTGAACATCCTCGCCCACAAGGCCCTCCTGACGGCCTACGGGTCCGGGATCACGCGCGTCGGGGCACGCCACGTGCGCCGCGCGGTCCGCGACGGCCGGGACCGGGCGGCGCCTCTCGGGTGGCCGGCGGGCCAACTCGGCTTTGCCGTGATCGGGCCGGCTGTGGTGCTGGCGCTCGGCCTCGGGCTCTGGATGTACCTGTTGCCGTGAGCCTGATCAACGACATGCTGCGGGACCTGGAGGCGCGCCGCGGCGCCACCCACGTCCCGGCGCTCGAGGGAATCGCTGCGGCGCCGGCACCCGGCGCGGGCAGGCGCCGGCGCCGGACCGCACTCGGCGTCGGCCTCGTCGCCATCGTGGCAGTCGCCTGGTTCTTATACACGGCCCACACCCCGGCGCACCCGTCCGCCGCCGCCGCGCCGCCGCCGGCCGCCTCGGCACCGCCCGATCCGGTCCCCGCGGTGAACAAGGCGATGGCGGCGATGCGGAGAGGGGGGGCCGTGACGCCCGAAGCGCCGCCGACCCGCACGACGGCTGCGACACCGGCCCCGGCGACGGCGCACGTCCCGGGCGGATCGCCGACCGGCGCGGCGCGAGTGACGGCGGGCCTGCGCCACCCACCGGCCCGCACGGCGCCGGTGGTGGTACGGCGCATCGCCCCGTCGACCGATCCTGCGGCGCGGCTCTATCGACGCGCGCTGGCGCGACTGCGTGCCGGGGACTCCGGAGCGGCCGAGGCGGCCCTGCAGCGGGCCCTGGGTCTGGATCCGGCGCAGGACCGGGCACGCGAACTGCTCGCGGCGCTGTGGATGCGCAGCGGGCGCAACGCGGCGGCGAAAGCACTGCTGGGACCATACGTGGTCGGACATCCGGGTGACTTCACGCTGGTGCGCCTCTACGCGCGGGTGCTGGTCGAGGAAGGTGATCTGCGGGGGGCGCGGCGAACGCTGGAGACCTCACTGCCCGAGGCGGCAGGCGATCCGGCCTTCGATGCCCTGCTGGCGGCCGTCTATCAGCGTCTCGGCGAGCACCGGCGCGCCGCCGTCGCCTATCGTGCCGCACTGACCGTCCGCCCCCTGGATGGGACCCGGTGGGCCGGGCTGGGAATCGCCCTGGAGGAGAACGGCGCCCCGCGCGAGGCACAGGCCGCCTACCGGCGCGCCGCCGACCTGGGCGGGCTGGCGCCGGCGCTCGCACGCTACGTCGGCGGGCGCCTCACGGCCCTGCGCTGAAGCGCGCGGGCGCCCGCGCGCGTTTCCTCAAGGAAAAGCCCTCCACGGTCGATTTCCCGGAGCGGGCCCTGTAGTCACCCGTCACCTAAGGGACGAGCGTTCGAGCATGGCGACACGCAAGAAGATCCGGATCGGCGACCTGCTGGTCCAGAACAAGGTGATCTCCGAGGCGCAGCTCGGTGCGGCGCTGGCGGAGCAGAAGAAGAGCGGGCGCAAGCTCGGGCGCACGCTCATCGACCTCGGCTACGTCGAGGAGGAGCGGCTGCTGCGCTTTCTGTCGCAGCAGCTCGACATCCCGTTCGTCGATCTGCGCCATTACAAGGTCCGTCCGGGGACGGTGCACCTGCTGGCCGAGATCTACGCGCGGCGCTACCGCGCCATCGTTCTCGACGACGCGGGTCCCGAAACCCTGGTGGGAATGGCGGATCCCACCGATATCTTCGGCTACGACGAGCTCAGCCGCATCCTCAAGCGCCCGGTGCGCCAGGCGGTGGTGCGCGAGGCGGACCTGCTACGCACCATTGACGTCGTCTATCGGCACACCGATGAGATCGTCAGTATCGCCGAAGAACTCAACGAGGACCTCTCGCAGCACGACTATGATCTCGCGCAGATCATGCAGAGCGACGAGGCGGCCGACGCGCCGGTCGCGCGCCTGCTCAAGACCCTGTTCGAGGACGCCGTGCAGGTCAGCGCCTCGGACATCCACATCGAGCCCGACGAGAGCGTGCTGCGCATCCGCCAGCGCGTCGACGGCATCCTCCAGGAGCAGGTGATGAAGGAGAAGCGCATCGCCGCCGCGCTGGTGTTGCGTCTGAAGCTCCTCGCGGGCCTGGACATCTCCGAGAAGCGCCTGCCCCAGGGCGGGCGCTTCAACATCAAGGTCAAGGGGCGCCCCATCGACGTGCGCCTGTCGACCATGCCGGTACAGTACGGCGAGTCGGTGGTGATGCGCCTGCTCGACCAGTCCGGCGGGGTCCTCGACCTGGAGCAGCTCGGCATGCCGGCGCCGATCCTGGAACGCTTCCGGCGCCACATCCACAGTCCGCACGGAATGGTGCTGGTAACCGGTCCGACGGGCAGCGGCAAGACCACCAGCCTATATGCCGCGCTCAACGAACTGAACCGCCCGGAGAAGAAGATCATCACCGTGGAAGACCCGGTCGAGTACCGGCTGCCGCGCATCAACCAAGTGCAGGTCAACCCGAAGATCGACCTGACCTTCGCGCATGTGCTGCGCGCCGCCCTGCGCCAGGACCCGGATATCATCATGGTCGGCGAGATGCGCGACCGGGAGACCACGCAGATCGGCCTGCGCGCCGCCATAACCGGCCACTTGGTACTCTCCACCCTGCACACTAACGACTCGGTGGCCACCGCCAGCCGCTTGGTGGATATGGGCGCCGAGGGTTACCTGGTGGCCGCGGCCCTGCACGCGATCATCGCGCAGCGTCTCGTGCGCCGCATCTGCGAGAGCTGCCGCGAGCCCTACCGGCCCGACACCCACGAGCGCGCGTGGCTGGCGGCGGCGCTCGGGAAGCGTGCGCCGGAGGCCGCCTACCGGCACGGGGCCGGCTGTCACCACTGCAACGACACCGGCTACCGGGGGCGGATCGGCGTCTATGAGCTGCTCGAACTCGACGCGCCCATGGCCGACGCCCTGCGTCGCAACGACACCGCCGCCTTCGGGCGTGCGGCCGCGGCCCATCCCGGTTTTCGCCCGCTGGCGCACTGCGCCCTCGACTACGCCGATCAGGGACTGACGACGATCGAAGAGGTGCTGCGCGTGGCAGGCCAGACGGAGGACGGCGCGGCGCGCCTCGCGGCCCCGGTCGTCCTCGACCCGGTCGAGGCCGCCGGCGCATCCTGAGCGCCGCACCCGCGAGATACTCTGTCATGGCCCGATTCCACTATCGCGGACGCAGTGAACGGGGCGACGCCGTGCACGGCGTTCTGGAGGCGGCCTCCGCAGACGCGGTCGCCGCACAGCTCATGGCCGGCGGCATCATCCCCATCGAGATTGCCGCGGCTCACGAGAAGCGCGACTTGGTACAAGAGTTGCGTCGGCGGCTCGGCGGCGGCAATCCGGGTCTCGGGGAGCTGATCCTGTTCAGCCGCCAGATGCATACCCTGATGCGCGCCGGGGTGCCGATCATCCGCGCCCTCAACGGCTTGGCCGAGACCTACCACAACCCGATGTTCAAGGGAGCGCTCACCGACGTAGTCGGGAACCTCGAGTCGGGCCGCGACCTGTCCGGCTCGCTGGCGCGCCACCCTCGCGTGTTCTCCTCCTTGTTCGTGAGTCTGGTGCAGGTCGGCGAGAACACCGGGCGGCTCGACGAGGCATTCCTGCAACTCTCCGCCTACCTGGAAATGGAAAAGAAGACCCGCGATCGCATCAAGGCGGCGTTGCGCTATCCTACGATCGTGATCACGGCCATCGCCGCCGCGCTGGCGATCATCAATCTCAAAGTCATCCCCGTCTTCGCGCGCGTCTACAGCGGCTTCGGCGCCAAGCTCCCATGGGCCACGCAGGTGCTGATCGCGACGTCCAACTTCACCGTCGCCTACTGGCCGTACCTGTTCGCACTCCTGATCTTGTCCTACGCCGGCACGCGCTTCTACGTGCACACCGACGAGGGCCGCTACCGATGGGACAAGCTCAAGCTTCGCATTCCGGTGGTCGGCAGCATCATCCTGCGCGCGACGCTGGCGCGCTTCGCCCGCGCCTTCTCCATGGCCTCGCGCTCCGGGGTGCCGCTGATCCAGGCACTCACGGTGGTGGCGCTGGCGGTGGACAACGAGTACGTGGGCGATCGCGTGCGCTCCATGCGAAACGGCGTGGAGCGCGGCGAGAGCCTGACCCGCACCGCCGCGACCACCGGATTGTTCACGCCCCTGGTCCTGCAAATGCTGGCAGTGGGCGAGGAGACCGGCGCAGTGGATGAGATGCTCGAACAGGTCGGCGATTTCTACGAGCGCGAGGTCGACTACGACCTCAAGAACTTGAGCGACGCGATCGAGCCGATCCTGATCCTGGGCATCGGCGCGATCGTCCTGGTCCTGGCGCTGGGCGTGTTCCTGCCCATGTGGGACCTGGCGAGTGCCGTGCAGGGGCACTGACGTGGCCGCCGCTCGAGCCGGCCGCGCGCGGGGATTCACCCTCCTGGAGATGGTGGTGGTGGTGGTCCTCATCGGAGTGCTGCTCATCATCGCCGTCGACCGGCTGATCCGCCTGCAGGCGCTCGCCGAGCGAGTCGCCATGGACCAAGTGCTCGGCGGTCTGCGTAGCGCGCTCACCCTGGAGCTGGCCCAGCGCATCGTCCAGGGCCGGACCGCCGATCTGAGCACCCTGGCGCGCGCCAACCCGATGCGCTGGCTGGTGCGTCCGCCGGGCAACTACGCGGGCGCCTTCGCCGACCCGGATCCCGCCCGGATCGCCGGCGGGCGCTGGTACTTCAACACCAAGGCCCGCTGGCTGGTGTACCGGGTCGCCCACGCGGCCGACTTCCGCACGGCGCTGCCGGGACCGCCCCGCATCCGCTTTAAAGTCCGGTTGGTGTATGCCGATAGCGCGGCCAATGGGGTTCGCAGCGCCGAGGTGGCCGGGGTACGCCTGGGGCCCATGGAACCCTACCGCTGGCCACGGCCGGCGGGCGCTGGGGGGTGATTCAGGGAACGGACGGCGGGACACGCCCGGACCCTCGACAGGACGAATGGGAGGAAGGGTGATGAGGAAACAGGAAGGTTTTACGCTGATCGAGTTGGTAATCGTGATCGTGATCCTGGGGATCCTGGCTGCGACCGCGCTACCTCGGTTCATCAATGTCACCAACGACGCCTACAAGGCGGCGGTGGCGGGAACAGCCGGAGGATTCGGCTCCGGTATCGCACTCGCGCACGCGCTGTGGATGGCCAAGAATCAACCCGCAGCGGTCACACTGGACGGTGGTGCGTCGGTGTCGATGACCGCCGGCTGGCCCACGGCCACCTCCCCCGCCGACTGTCTCGCGGCATGGACCGGCGTCATGCAGAACCCGCCGGTCGCGGCGGCCGCCACCGGTACCGGCGTCGACTACTTGGTGACCTATGTCGCTCCCAGCTGCATCTTCACCTATCAAAAGAGTTCGACGATGACCATCACCTATGACGGCACGAACGGGAACGTAACCTACGCGAACTAAGTGATCGTCAGGCGCTGATCCGCTGTGCACACACACCGGTCGGCGCCCGCCATCGCGTGGGCGCCGACCGGTTCTTCCCGCGGGGTCCACGGATGGCCGCCCTCGTCTTCGCCGACCCCATCCGGCCCCGTTCCCGGTTCCTGAGCCCCGGCTCCCACGCCGCCTTCCTCAACCTCATCCTGCCGCCGCCGACCGGCCGGTGGCTGCGCGCGGGCGCGCACACCCGGGCGGTCGGGGTGCGGGGCGGTCAAGCGGGGTACGGCCGGGCCGATACGCCGAAGAAGCCCTCGAAGCGGGCGCCGCACCAGAGTACCGGCGATGAACCGAGGACACACCGAGGCCGGCTTCACCCTGGTGGAGTTGGTGATCGTCCTGATCGTGGCCGGGATCCTGGCGGCGGTGGGCACGTCGCGCTTTTTCGGGGTGCAGGATTTTCAGGAGCGCGGCTTCTACGACGAGACGCTGGCGGCGGTGCGCTACGCGCAGAAGCTGGCGGTGGCCTCCGGCTGCGACGTCGAGGTAGACATCGGGTCCGGCGGGTTCGCGCTGCGCGAGCGCTCCGGATGCTCCTCGGGCGGATTTACGACGGCGGTGCGCAAGCCGGGCTCCGGCGGCGCGTTCTCCGCGAGCCCGCCGCCCAAGGTCCCCGTGGGCAACATGGGCTTCTACTATGATCCGCTCGGGCGACCGCGCGACGTGACGAGCGGCGCGGTGCTTACCACCAGCCCGTCGGTCACCATCGGCGGGCGCACCCCGCGCACCCTCATCGTCGAACACGAGACGGGCTTCGTTCACTGACCATGGATACGCGGCCGGCACACAACGGGGGCATGACGCTCATCGAGCTGGTGATCGCCATCGTGGTGATCTCGGTGGCGCTGACCGGCGTGCTGCTGGTGTTCAACCAGACCGTCCGCCACAGCGCCGACCCGATGGTCACCGAGCAGGCGCTGGCGATCGCCCAGTCCTACCTGGAAGAGATCTTGCTGCAGCCCTTCGCCGACCCCCCGAACACGACCGCGCCCTGCAATCCGGGGGCGCTCGGACCGGAGCCGGGCGAGACGCGCGCCACCTACGACGACGTCGACGACTACAACGGACTGCTCGACTCGCCGCCGCGCGACCAGTTCGGCACGCCGATGAACCCGGGTTCCTCGCTCATCGACCTGAGCCGATACACGGTGCGGGTCACGGTCGGCTGTGCGACCCTCACCGGGATCCCGGCGACGCGGTCCAAACGCATCGACGTCACCGTGACTGCAAGCGGGGTCCCCGGCCTGAACGTGACCCTGTCCGCGTATCGGACCGCCTACTGAACGCCATGCCCGACGCACGCACAACGACGCCCCCCTCCGGGCGCGGTTTCACGCTCATCGAGATGGTGATCGTGATCGTGATCGCGGGGATCATTGCGAGCGTGACGGCGGGTTTCATCGCGACGGCGATGCGCGGCTACCTGGATCAGGACCGGCGCGCGACGCTGGTGGATACCGCCGACACGGCGCTCACGCGCGTCACGCGCGACGTGCGCCGGGCGCTGCCCAACAGCGTGCGGGTCGCCGACAACGCCGGCGGCAGCGGGCGCGTCACCTGCAACCACCCGGGCCAGGTGTGC
>VAPE01018968.1_pt1 | contig 10843 bp, 8 predicted proteins | sample 3393911 | NCBI WGS metagenome assembly VAPE01 (sample SAMN08290436, study PRJNA428436) | hydrothermal vent metagenome | isolation source: Deep-sea hydrothermal vent chimney | place: Atlantic Ocean: South-mid Altantic Ridge | reverse complement strand
CCCCGGCCCGAGCCGGGAGAGCCGGCGGGACCCCGGCTGCAGTGTCTCGGGCAGGAGGCGGCCTCCTGCAACTTCTGCCCCCTGGCCGCCGGCCGCTTGGGGACCGTCCCCGGTTCGGGCGGTGAAAGCTCCGCGCTCATGGTGGTCGGGGACTGGTCGCTGCAGGAAAAGGGCAATTTCTCGCCGACAACCATCTTCGGTCCCGATGATGATGCCCTGTTGGTCAAGATGATGGCGGCCATCGGTCTGCAGCCCGGCGATATTTATGTGACCAACTGTGTCAAATGCTGTCCGCCTCCGGGACCGGAGCCGGACCGTGCCTGCCTGGATGCCTGTTTTTCATTTCTGGAGCGGGAGATTGCCGCCGTCAGGCCCCGGGTGATCTGCGCCATGGGGGACATGGCGGCCAGGATGCTTCTGGGCCGCAAGGAGCCGCTGGTCCGGCTGCGCGGGCGGATGCGGCAATTTCGCTACCAGGCCGGGACGCCGGTCGCCGTGATGCCGACCTTTCATCCCCGTTTCCTCCGCCGGCATGAGGAGATGAAAAAGGGTACCTGGCTTGATCTGCAGGCCATCCGGCGCCATCTCGCCGGTCGTTGACCGCCGCGTGGTTACACCGTTTCGGGCCATGCCCGGGGCAGTTTTTTATCAGCGCGGTATCAACCGCTCCCAATCCGGGGTGCCCGGCCCCGCCGGGGGGGTCTTCCGATGTCGCGCCCGGCCGGCATTGACGCATTTTCGCTCCGCCTCTATGCGGTCCGGCATGGAGAGCTTGATCATGTTGCCGATATTTTCATCCATGTTTTTCAGGTTATGCTGCAGGGTAAGGGTGATGCGGTTGTTGTCCTTGTCCGTGAACTCCCACTTCCACGCCCGGACAATACCGAAGGTGCCGCCCGTGAATTTATCGGGTTTGCCGAATTTTTTCGTATAGCGCTCCAGGATCTGCCGGTAAAATTCAGCGCTCGGATCCTTGAACTTGAGCTTGATTTTAACAATTTCTCCTGGACGGGCGCAGTCTCCGTAATAGATAACGCCTTTTCGGAAGCCCCCGGTTTCGTCGACGACCACCTGGTGCAGAACGTTGCGGTTGCTGATGACATTGTAGTCATCGATGGAAGCGCCCAGTCTGAAGCCGCCGATTTCATGGGGGGCGCGGTCCGCGGCCGCGGCGAGATGGGGTGCCAGAAGAATGAATAATATACAGACAAGTTGTCGGATCGTCATGATCTTCTCCTCTTCGCGGGCTTGATTACCGGCGCCGTCTCTCCCTTCATTTCTCTTGTGCCGGCTGGTCGAGCAGGGCGTGCGTCTGGTCGATGAAGCGCCTGATCCGCCACCGGACAATGTCGGCCACCGCCGCGGAATACTGTTCGGAATATTGCTCCAGGACCTTGCGAAAGGCCTCCCTGGTTATGGAGAGCAGGGTCACGTCCGTCGCCGCCCTGGCCGAGTAAAACCAGTCGAACTCGGCCAGCAGCGCCAGCTCGCCGAAAGAGTTGAACCCGTCGGCCGCAAGGGTCTGCAACAGGCATTCACGGCCGTTATACTCTTCGCAGACAGCCACCGTGCCGCTCTTGATGAGGTACATGCGGTCGCCGGGCTCACCCTGCCTGATGATCGGCTCGTCTTTTTGAAAGCGCTCTCTTTGTGAGAGGTAGGCGTAAAGCCGAAGCATTTCAAGCGGTATGTCGGCAAAGACGGGCTGGCGCCGCAGAAAGGCTATGTTTTCCTCAAGACTGCCACGGCCGGGCGAAGCCCCGTGCTCAGTGTTTCCGGGCGAGTTCATAAAACGCTCCTTTTTGGGCCATCAGTTCGTCATAGGTCCCCTGCTCGACCAGGGAACCGGCATTGAGGACAAAGATCCGGTCATAGGAGGGGGCCAGGTCAAGGCGGTGGATGACGGCAATAATCGTCTTGTTGCCCCGGTACCTGGTCTCCAGGAGTTTTTGAATCCGGGCCTGTGAGGTATTGTCCAGGCTGGACGTGGCCTCGTCCATGATCAGAATCGGCGCGTCCTTGAGCAGGGCACGGGCAATGGCCACCTTTTGCTTCTGCCCGCCTGAAAGCCGGTCCCCCTTGCTGCCCACCTCGAAATCGAGACCGATGTCCAGGATTTCGTTCAGGAGCCCCTCCCGGGCAAAGGCCTGTTTGGTCACCTCGTACAGGCCTTCCACGTCGCGGGCCTCCCTGATCGTTGCGCCGAAAAGGATGTTGTCGCGCAGGCTGTGCTTATACAGGTATTCCGACGGGCAGTAGGCGATGAAGTCACCACCCTCTTCGGAGTCCCCGGAACGCCGCGGCCGTTCTGCTGCCCGGCAGTACGTCTTCAGGTCAATGCCCGCGATCTGTTCGAGAAAGCGGTGCCGGGCCTGCAGGATTTTTTCAGCCAGGCCGGGCGGCATGGTTACGATGGTATGGTGTCCGGGAATAAAGCGCAGGGCGAGCAGGAGGAGGGCGTCCTTTTCTTCCTTTTTTTGCGGCTGCCGGCCGTCCAGGTCGTCAACCATCTTTTTGTAGTGGTCGAATTCGTCCGCCTCCATGGGGCTGCCACGGAAAAAGAATTCATCGTCACCGATTTTTTTGAGCAGCTCGACGGTGGCTTCGGCCAGGGCTCGGCCCAGGCGCAGCAGCTCCGGCTCCAGTCCGCTCCGGTTGAGGAAATCTCTGAAAACCGGGTTGTCCGGCAGCTCGTCAATATCATACTCGCCGCCGGGACTCTCGCCGAAAATGATATTGTCCCGCAGGGATGAGTAAGAAAGAAAGGTGTCGGCGTCATAGAATTCAACCACGCCGGCAAAGTGTTCTCCCAGTTCTTCCCGGATGATCCGGCGCATATGCAGAAATTTCTCTTTGAGCGGCAGAACGCGGTCCCTGGGGATGATACTGTTAAAGCCGAAGCGCAGGAGGTCTTCTTCCAGGCCGACATCGCGGCTCACCTGGAAAAGCTGTTCCCGGCCCGGCAGTTCGCGGCCGTCGGCACTCCGGTCGGCCCGGACCGCGTACATCAGGTTGTCGCGGATGCTGCCGCTGAAAATGAACGGCTGCTGGGCGATCATGCTGATATTGCGGCTGATATCGGCCTTGCTGAGAGTGCCGGCCTCCTTGCCGTCCAGGAGGAGCGAGCCCTGGTCGGCATCGTAGAGCTGGGCAATGAGCAGGACCAGTGTGGTCTTGCCGGCCCCGGAAAAACCGACCAGCGCCACCTGCTCGTTCGGGCGGATCTGCATGGTGATCCGGTCCAGGACCTTGATGCCGCCGTCCACGGTGCAAGAGACCTCTTTCAGCTCAATGTGGCCCTGCAGCCGGTAGGGCTCCCGGCCGACCGGCAGCAGCGGATGCCGCGGCTGCCGGTCGAAGGTGCTCATGACCTGCCGGTAGAGGACCTGCGCGTTCTGCAGGGCCTGGTAATATTCCATCATCTCCTTCCAGGGGTCGTACACCTTTTCATAGGCGGAGAGAAAGGCCACCAGGGCGCCCAGGGTGAACTGGCCGTTGATGGTCAGGTAGCCGCCGACCAGGAAGAGGATAAAGGGGCCGAACGACTGGAACATGTTGTTGGCAAACTTGATGCCGTACTTGACGATGAAGAGCCGTTTGAGAATGCCGTACAAGGTCTCGATAAAGGCGGCCATGCGCTTTTCTTCCAGTTGATAACTGGCATTGGCATGAATCTCCTGAATGCCGGAGACGCCCTCGTTGACGACGTTGCTCATGGCCCGGGTTGTTTTGATTCGTTTTTTGTTGAGCCGGTTATAGCGTTTTTGCAGCAGGGGGATAACGATCATCTCCAGGGGGTAGATGACGATGCTGAGGAGCGCCAGCAGCGGACTCAGGCTGAACATGAAGCCGAGAAAGACCAGGAAGCTCAGGACGCTGGTCACCGGTATGGCCAGCGCGCCGCCGAGGAAAAAACCGATGCCGTTCAGTTCGGCGGTCATGGCCGAGATGACTGTTCCCGGCGGGACCTTGCGGTAAAACTGCAGGGGGAGCCGGAGGAGGTGGCGATAGAGTTCGCTGCGCATCTCAACCAGGATTTTCTGGCCGATCACGGTCTGCATGACGTTGATGGCGTATTTGGAGACGGCGGCCAGGACCACGGCGCCCATGTACAGGCCGCAGTAGAAGAAGAGGAGCTGTTCATCCTTGAGGTGGATGGCCTCGTTGATGATTCGTTTCTGCATCTCCAGGGGAAAGACCCGGAAGAAGAGGCTGGCCAGGATAACCAGCAGCAGCAGGCCCTGCAGCGGCCGGTGTCGCCGGAGAATCCAGTAAAACAGGGGGCGCTGGGTTATACGCACGGAGTTCTCCTGTCAGGGTGTGTCCGTCTCAACATGCGACATTCTTGCGGGTCATAATTTTTGTTCAGTTCACCAGGGACGACAACCTCGGGAGATACTCGGCCCGTACTGGTTCACCAAGGCCGGGCGGACCGCAATACTCTTTTTTCCCTTATACCTGAGAATATTCATTTGCACAATGACGGTGCCATCCACGGCACCAGGCGACCCGGGCCGCGGACTTTTTCGTCATTGACTTTTGCGCCGTTTGGTTCTATGGACGAGGTAGTGAACACAAGATAAGCAACAACGGAAGCACGGGCGGAACCGCCTTGATTCAGGTGTATTTTTATGAATGTCATTCTGGCGAAGCCGCGCGGTTTCTGTGCCGGGGTTAAACGGGCGATCACCATTGTCCGGCAGGCCCTGGATCGATATGGACCGCCGGTATATGTGCTGCACGAGATCGTGCACAACACCCGCGTTATTTGCGATCTGGCGAAAAAAGGCGTGGTTTTTGTTGAAGAACTGGAAGCGATACCCGAGGGCTCGGTCGTCATCTTCAGCGCCCACGGGGTTTCCTTGGCGGTTGAGGAGCTGGCCGGAGAGCTGGGCCTGCGCACCATAGACGCAACCTGTCCGTTGGTGTCCAAGGTGCATCGGCGGGCCGACCGCCTGAGTAAAACGGGCTGCGATGTCCTGGTCATCGGTCACCAGGGCCATCCGGAGGTCGAGGGGACCTGCGGCCGGGTTGCCGGTGCGGTTCACATTGTTTCCAGCATTGAGGAAGTTGCCAGGGTGCAGGTCAAAAATTCCTCCCGGGTGGGGTATGTTACCCAGACAACCCTCAGCCTTGACGATACCGGGGCCTTGCTTGCCGCGATCAGGCAGCGGTTCCCGGCCGTCAGTGAACCGGAACGGACCGATATCTGCTATGCAACGACCAATCGGCAGAATGCCGTCCGGGAATTGTCCGGCATGGTGGAACTCCTACTGGTGGTGGGGTCGAAAAACAGCTCCAACTCCAACCGGCTACGAGAGGTTGCGGAGCATCGGGGCATTGTCGCTTACCTGATCGACCAGGCGGACGAGATCAAGCAGGACTGGTTGGCCGGGGTGCGGAACATTGGTCTGACCGCCGGGGCTTCGGCCCCGGAAAAGCTGGTTACGGAGGTGGTTGACTGGCTGCGAGATCATGGCGCCACGACGGTCCGGGAGATGGCTGGAGATGATGAAAATGTTATCTTCGCGGTGGCCGACATGCCTCCTGCCTGAAACGGCTAAAGGTAGTCGGCAAAATTGGTCGGGGCGGTAGGATTCGAACCTACGACCTCCTGCTCCCAAGGCAGGCGCGCTAACCAGGCTGCGCTACGCCCCGACGGCGTATTTGTGGGTAGGGTTGAAAAGTGGGTATCTGATACCGGTTTTTGCCGGTGAGTGCAACTCATTTTTTAGTTTTCACTTGACGGGTATTTCCAGCTGTGCTAATAAATTCCGCTTTGGTAGCGGTGTTGTCGACGTTTTTTTTGCCGCTGCAAAAAAAAATAAAAATTTGCACAAACGAGTTACGTTCCTCGGTAGCTCAGTTGGTAGAGCAGGTGGCTGTTAACCACCCTGTCGGCGGTTCGAGTCCGTCCCGAGGAGCCAGGCATGACGAAGGCCGTTTCCGTACAGGAAACGGCCTTTTTTTGTTTGCCGACCGGAAATTTATTTTGGTAGGCGTATTGCTCAAATTAGCTTTCCTGAAATGAGCAAAAACTGTATCTTTATTTACTGTACCGGAGGTGTTAATCTGACCTTATAGAATTAAGTTATGGGGAATGTTATGTTAAAAGATAAATTTCACCATCGAGTTGCGCAGTTCCTTGCCTGTGCCGGCGTCGAAATCAACGGCGACCGTCCCTGGGACCTGCAGGTTCATAACGAAAAATTTTATTGGCGGGTACTGACCCAGGGCTCCATGGGGCTGGGCGAGTCATATATGGACGGCTGGTGGGATTGCCGCCGCCTGGACGAGTTTTTTTATCGGATTCTCGGTGCAGGTCTGGACTGCCAGGTCAGGGCTCTGGCCGAGTTCTCTCATATTCTGAAGGCGAGGCTGTTCAATCTCCAGAAGGAAAGCCGGGCCTTTGAGGTCGGCCGGCGGCATTACGATATTGGAAATGACCTGTATCGGACGATGCTAGATCGACGCATGATTTACAGCTGCGGTTACTGGAAGAATGCCTCTACCCTGGACGAGGCGCAGGAGGCTAAGCTGGACTTGGTCTGCCGCAAGCTGCACCTGCGGCCGGGATTACGGGTGCTGGATATCGGCTGTGGCTGGGGCGGCATGGCAAAATTTGCCGCGGAGCGCTACCAGGTAGAGGTGGTGGGCGTTACCGTATCCGAGGAGCAGGTCCGGCTGGCAACAGAGTCGTGCCGGGGACTGCCGGTCGAGTTTCGTCTGCAGGACTATCGACAGCTGGACGAACCCTTTGATCGTATTCTTTCCCTGGGCATGTTCGAACACGTCGGCAAAAAAAATTATCGTACGTTCATGACGACAGTCCGCCGCTGCCTGGATGACAACGGCCTGTTTCTGCTGCATACCATCGGCGGCAACATTTCCCAGGTCGATATTGATCCCTGGATCGAACACTACATCTTTCCCAATGCCATGCTCCCTTCTGCCGAGCAGATCTGTCAGGGGTTCGATGGCATCTTCGTGCTTGAAGACTGGCATAATTTCGGTGCCGACTATGATACAACCCTCCTGCGCTGGTTTGAGAATTTCGACGTCCATTGGCCGTCACTGCAAGACCGCTACGATGAGCGCTTTTACCGGATGTGGAAATATTATCTGCTCTCCTGTGCCGGTTCCTTCCGGGCCAGGAAAAATCAGGTCTGGCAGGTCCTGCTCTCGCCTAAAGGTATACCGGGCGGCTATGAGTCGCCGTGGCGTGACCCCGGCGGGGGGGGAAAGGTTTGCTGCCCCGCGGTGAGCCCCTGACGTGATTTCGGTCAGCAAGAGGCTGGCGGTCGACGACTGATGTCTACCGGATCACCCTGCCTTTCCCGTTGATTGCAGGCATGGCGGGCGCTTATCTAGCCGCAGTTTTTTGGGTTCAGTTCCTGCCAGGTAATTTTTTTCAAGAGATTAAAAACCGCCCGGTAGATGCGGGGGTCGCCGCTGGCCCTCGGGCCGGCGACATTGAGCGTAACAATCCGATACCGGCGCAGCCATGCCGTGATCGCCGCTACCGCCTGATTGTCTGTCGTTTCCTCAAGGTTGATGTGCAGACAGGGGCGGTCATGGCGCCGGGCCAGGTTTTCGGTCAGGGCGGAGCCGCCGGTGAGCGGGCCAAAGGAGACAATCAACGTGCCGTCGCTGGCCATGACGTTTTTTTCCGTGCGCGGCCGATATTCCGAACTGGCAAGTTCTTCAAGGGCATAGCTGCTGGGCAGGGGGCCGTTTTCGGTTTTTCTGCCCTTGGGCAGCCAGCCGCCGTGTGGGAGTTCCAGTTCTCTGGCCGCGTCAAGAGCGGCGCGGTCCGCGCCGGTCTGGCCGCCGGAGATGATTTTTATCACGCTGCCCCGACCGCTTTGGCTTGTTTTTGGGCGGCGCTTAAGGGGTGCTTTCATGCAGGCCCCTTGCCAATTTTTCGGCCATGGTTTTCATGTTGGCAATGTAGTCTCGCGCCAGGGGGTCCAGGGCGACCACGGTGCCGCCAATGGCCTTGGCTATGGTCTTGGCGGCCTTGGAGGAAAATTGAGGCTGCACAAAGATGACTTTGACCCGGTCGCGCCTGGCCTGCTTGATGAGTCTGGCCAGGCGCTTGCCGCCGGGTCTCTTGCCATGTTCGATAACGGCCTTCTGGACCAGGTTGTAGGCCCGGCAGAAATAGCCGTATGCCGGGTGAAAGACATAGACGGTCCGGCCTGCAAGGGGACGAAGGATGGTGAGCAGACGGCTGTTCAGCGTCTCAAGGTCGTGGGCGAGTTGTTGATAATTGGTCCGGTACTGCTTCGCCCCGTCGGGGTCGAAGCGGCTCAGAGTCTCCTGGATGAGTCGGGCCTGTTTTTTGGCCAGCAGCGGATCAAGCCAGGTATGGGGATCGAGTTCGCCGGATTGCGCGCCTGCAAGCTCCAGGAGATCAAGGCCCGCCCGCAGATCAATAATGGTCAGATTCGGCATGGAGCGGATCAGCTTGGGAATGAGGCCGTTTTCAAAGGGGACGCCGATGCGGAAATAAATACGGGCCCGGGCGAGACGGGCCATCTGCTGCGGAGTCGGTTCATAGGTTTCCGGACTCTGGCCGGGCCGGACCAGGGCCTCCACCCGGACCCGGTCGCCGCCGATTCGTTTGACAAAGTACTCTTCCGGTAGAATGGAAACAAAGACGGAAAGTTGCCGCTGCCCGGCCAAAGCCCCGGCAGGAAGGCCGCAGGTCAGGCAGAAAGCGAGAAATCCCAGGAAACAGGCGGAAAAGTTGTGTCTCATCAGCGCGACCATGATCAATCCATTATACAGCAGATGGGGGAAATAAAAAAGGATTACTGCTTTTCGCCAGAATCCCTTGAGCTCGAACAAAAAAAGACCGTTTCTGAGTGGGCACTGACCTATTGATTTTCCGGGTATGGATTAATTATGACTATTTTGATATTTATATTATTTTTTTCAATTTTTTTAGTTTTTTATGCATACTTTGGCTACCCGTTGACTCTCCTGTTTTTGAGGTATATCAAGGGGAGAAATCATTATCGTGGCGAAATAAGCCTGCCGGTTACTCTCATTATAACAGTATTTAACGAAGAAAAGCGTATTCGGGAGAAATTGGAGAATACCCTGCAGCTTGCATATTCTGGCGGTACGTTGACGGTCATGGTGGCATCCGATGGTTCAACAGATGCTACCAACAGTATTGTGGCGGAATTCACTGATCGCGGAATTGGTCTGCTTGATATCACGCCGCGGCGTGGCAAGGAGAATACCCAGAAGGTAGCGGTACAGCATGCCAACGGAGAGATTCTTGTTTTTTCGGACGTTGCGACCAGGCTTGACTCGAATGCAATTCAGGAGATTGTGTCAAATTTCGCCGACCCCTCGGTAGGTTGTGTCAGCAGTGAGGATCGTCTCCTTAACCAGGATGGTCAACCGAGCGGTGAAGGGTTATATGTTCGGTACGAAATGTGGCTGAGGAGGTTGGAGTCAAGCGTTCATTCTCTGGTTGGTTTAAGCGGCTCTTTTTTTGCTGCCCGAAAGGAAGTGTGTCGGGATTTCTCCGGTGAGATGCAAAGTGATTTCCGGACCTTGTTGAGCAGTATTAAACTGGGCTTAAGAGGGGTAAGTGACCATGCGGCCATTGGTTATTACCTTGATGTTGCCAATGGGAAACACGAGCTTGAGAGGAAAGTTCGAACTGTTGTCAGGGGAATAACCGTATTTTTCGGCCACTTGGAGTTTTTGAATCCTTTCCGGTATGGTTTGTTTGCCTATCAATTCTTCTGTCACAAATTATTGCGCTGGCTGGTGCCCTTTTTTTTGCTATCCGCCTTGGTTGCAAATGTATGCCTGGCGTTTGATTCATTCTTCTTTCAGCTTTTATTGCTTGGCCAACTGTTATTTTACGGCGTAGGCATCTTGGGCTGGAAAACGCAAAAGTTACGCGGCCTGTTCAGGGTCCCCATGTTTTTCCTGATTGTTAATGCGGCCATATTTATTGCCTGGATAAAATACCTTAAAGGTGACCGTATCGTGCTCTGGACTCCGTCCCAACGGTAAGGGGCAACAGGGGATGCCAAATGGACCTGTCCTTAATCGATCTCTTTTATTAAAATTAATTTAGGAGCTTGATGTAGGGTATAGCGGACGACCAGTTTGGGCCGGATAGCCGCATTCTGGTTTTCCGATGCCGCAAAATCCCTCCCGGTTTCAACTGCCGTTGTCTCTCCTTCGATCAAGAGTCCGTGATTGGTGGACGGGTCGCGGATCCATTCCTGGACTATTTTGGTGATCAGCCAGGAGCGGTAGCCGTTCCGAGTATTCAGCAGAACCGTGTCCGCCGCTGGCCCGATGTCCGCCAGTCCCAATGGCGCATCGTTGTAAGTCGTATTGGCGGGAACCGGGGTCCATGGTTCGCCATTGTAAGCATTGTAACCTGATACCTGGGCAATTTGCGGGTCCTTGCCGGTAATTTTGTGGATACTGTTGTTGTATTCGGCCTCTCCGTTGGAACCTGTCTGGTAAAGGTAAAGTCTTGCTTCCTGAATGGTGGCGGAACTGGGAATGCTTGCCAGGTCAGCCTTAATGATAATAGTGTTCGCGACCTTGTGCGGCGCGGGAGATGACCAGGAATAGGTTATGAGCGTGGCGGCAGCCGCATTGATGTCGTGATTGATGTTTGTATAGGTGTCGGCGAGGGTGCCCGGATAATTGGCATCCGGGGTGTCGCCGAATATTTTCGTGACGGTTGATGCCGGTAGTACGGACACATTTATGGTCGCCGTATTCGAGTCGACGGTGCCGTCGTTGACCTTGAAAGAGAACGAATCTGTGCCGGTGGCGTCAGTGTTCGGGGTGT
>VAPE01033188.1_pt1 | contig 10852 bp, 4 predicted proteins | sample 3393911 | NCBI WGS metagenome assembly VAPE01 (sample SAMN08290436, study PRJNA428436) | hydrothermal vent metagenome | isolation source: Deep-sea hydrothermal vent chimney | place: Atlantic Ocean: South-mid Altantic Ridge | reverse complement strand
TTTGTCTCTTTGATGATTTGTTTTAAAGTTTTACCTTCAACGAAAGGCATTGTATAAAAATAGGGTGTTTCAAGATTGATATCGTATATTGGAATGATAGATGGATGAGATAAGATAGATGCTATTTTAGCTTCTCTTAAAAATCTTTTTATAACAGTCTCTTTTTGGGCTAAATCGTCTCTTATTTTTTTTAAAGCTACATGTCTTTTAGCGACAGTATCATATGCCAAAAGAACTTCTCCCATTCCACCTTTAGCTATTAATTTTTTTATTTTATATCTCTTATTCATCTAAATTTTAAATTTTTTTTTATATAAACTTAAAAAGTTTTAAAAGAAAAGTTCAAGTGTTTTTTTAGCCTTAGTTTATTAAATGTTATATTTTAATTAAACATTATATTTTAGTTTATTAAATATTATATTTGTTTAAGTAAAATAATAAAGAATAATGTTTTAAAATTAACATTTAAGTTTTTTCGATATATTAATATTAAAAGGCTGTTTTTTTACTTTTTTATAGATCTATTAGAAAAATATAGATCTAACTAGAAAAATTTTAGAATCAAATAAAGCTTTAATGGATTTAAATTTTTCTTAAATGATAGCCTAACTCAAGCGAATTCAAAATTAGTATAATAAAGAAAAAATTACCTCTAAACTTGAAGTTTTCTAGTTTTTTCGATTTATCTTTAGTTTACTTTTAAAATTCAAATGCTTTTAATTAAAATCTATTTTTTTTTATGATGAGTATTTAACTAATTTGGAAAGAAGATGAATAAAGATGTAATTCTTACAGGAGATAGACCCACAGGTCCTTTGCATTTGGGTCATTTTGTTGGCTCTTTAGCAAATAGAATAAAAATGCAAGATGAATGCTTGCAGTTTGTAATGATAGCCGATATGCAAGCTTTAACCGATCATGCAAATGAGCCGGAGCTTATAAAAAAAAGTATTTTAGAAGTTGTTTTAGATTATTTAGCTGTTGGAATTGACCCTAAAAAGACAATTATCTTTTTGCAATCTTTAATTCCTCAGATTTCTGAGCTTACTATGTATTATTTGAATTTAGTAACCTGGAATAGATTGAAACATAATCCAACTGTTAAACAAGAGATAAAACAAAAAAAATTTAAAGATAGTGTACCTGCGGGTTTTATGATATATCCCATATCTCAAGCAGCAGATATAACCGCTTTTAAAGCTAATTTAGTTCCAGTAGGTGATGATCAATTGCCCATGATTGAGCAAACAAATGAAATAGTTAGAAAATTTAATCGAATATATAACAAAAATGTTTTAGTTGAAGCAAAAGCTATGATAGCTCAAATTGCTAGACTTCCTGGCATTGATGGAAATGCAAAGATGAGTAAAACTCTTAAAAATGCAATTTATTTATCCGATGAGCCAGATATTTTGAAGAAAAAAGTAATGTCGATGTATACCGATCCTACTCATTTAAAAATCGAAGATCCTGGAAATGTTGAAGGAAATCCTGTTTTTACATATCTAGATGCTTTTGATCCAGATAAAAAAAATGTTCAAAAAATGAAAGATCATTATACAAAAGGTGGTCTTGGTGATGTTGTTTGTAAAAAAAGATTGCTTGAAGTTTTAGATAACTTTTTAGCTCCTATTAGAAAAAGAAGAAAAGATTATGCAAAAGATCCAAAATACGTTTTGGACCTTATATTTACAGGCTCAAAAGAGGCTGAGAAAATAGCAAAAAAAACTCTAAAAGAAGTAAAAGATGCGATGCATATGTATTAATCTTTAAATTTTTCTTCTTCAATCTCTTTATTTTTATTTTCTTCAATCTCCGCTTCTGTAATTTCTTTAGGACCGAAAAATTCTTTGAAAAATACATAAAAGCCGCCGATTGTGAATAAAACTGGAAGAACTATTTCCCATTTGATATTGAATTGAACAGTTATAAAAGCTCCTAAAAAGACGATTAAAGATACTATCATATCAAATCTTTTACCAATGAGATATTGTTTTAAAGCTATTGGAATACCAATCGTAAGCATGATTGTTGGCCACCAATGTTTAAAGTAAGTGCTAATTGCAAGCCCAATTAAAAAAAGTGCAAAAGAAAGACTTTGTGCTTTTCTTTTGCTCATGATAGGTTGTGTCATAAAATGAATCTCCTAATTATTATTTCTCTTAATGTAGTCTATAAGAAAAAAAAATATAAAAATCAAAGAATAATTTTTGTTTTAAAAAATAAATCTTGTTTTGTAGTTTTGTATATTTAAGTAAATTCAAAAATCCGATAATAAAAAGAAAATTTATTTCTAATTGGAGTTTTTTGCTTCAACGTTACAATAAATTCCCAGTGACGCTTTTTGATTTTTAAAGTTTCTTCGCAATATCTTAAAAATAGGTAGTAGCTTCAAGGTTGCATTTTTCTTTTTTTGGATTTTTGAATTTGCTTTGGTATAAAAAAGGCATCAAAGAAAGATTATCGTTTTCATTTCGAGAAGTATGTATTAGAAAAGCTTTAAGATGAATTTGAATCTAAAATATATTCAAGTAAATTCTAAAATCGGCAAGTATAAGAAAGATTTAGCTGCAGTCTTGAAAATTTTTATAGATTTTTCAAGTCTTTTCGATGTAATCAAATGCGAGTTTCATCAGTAAAATAAACCTTGTAAAAAGCTCATTTTTATCTTTATTTGTTTGGTTTGAAAGGATTATAGCTAGTATTTTAAAAACTAAACTTACGAAGCCTCCCTTAGTAGTTCATGAAGCTCTAGTTAATTAAAGTTTCAGTAGCAAAAATTAATCTTTTTCAATAAAATTTTTAAAAATCACCAACTATAGAAAATAGTAAAATAAAAAGTTTTCTTTTAAAATTGATTTATTAATTTTTTTTGAAATCGTAATACTTCATGAAACTGACTTAAAATAAGCGAATTTAAAGACTTTAGGCAAAACTTTTTGTTTTTTGTCGTTTTTTTGAAAATTTTTTACTATAAATCATTTGATATGTGATGTTTTAAATATTTTGCAGTATATGAATTTTTGTTTTGGATGATTTCTTTTATAGAACCTTGAGCTATGATTTTGCCACCTTTTTCACCTGCATCTTTGCCAATATCTACAATAAAATCAGCATTTTTTATTACATCTAAGTTGTGCTCAATAATAATGAGAGTATTTTTTTTGTCAGCAAGCGAATGAAAAATTTTAAGAAGTTTTTCTATATCTGCAAAATGTAGCCCGATTGTTGGCTCATCTAATAAATAAAGGGTTTTGTTTGATCTTTTTTTAGATAGCTCTTTTGCAAGTTTGAGCCTTTGAACTTCGCCAGTTGATAGTGAAGTTAGATCTTGCCCAAGTTTTAAATAACCAAGACCTACTTCGATTAAATAGTCTAGTTTTTTAGTAAGTTTTGCAAAAGAGTCAAAAAACTCTTTAGCTTCAAAAATTGTTAGATCTAATAAATGACCAATGTGCTTGTTTTTATATTTTACTTCTAATGAAATAGGATTTAATTTAAAACCATTGCAAGTTTCACAAACAGTAGTGACAGCAGGAAGAAATTGAAGTTGTACTTTTTTATATCCAAGACCCCAGCATGTTCTACACATCCCTGAGATATGATTATAGCTAAAATGACGAGATTTTAGACCTTTTGTTTTAGCAAGTAAAAGATTTGAATAGATCGATCTTATAATTGGTTGAATATCATAATATGTTGAAACATCTGATCTAGAAGATTGATGAATTGGGCTTTGATCTAATAAGATCACTTTATTGAAATTGCAAAGTCCACTAACTTTTGCAAAAGATAGATCTATTTCATCTTTTTTTTGATTTATTCCAAGTTTAGCTGCTTTTTTTAAGATGTCATTGATTAAAGTAGATTTTCCAGAACCAGATACTCCTGTAACTAAAGTTATTGCATTTAAAGGAAAAGATATGTCTATGTTTTTTAAATTATGAAGAGATGCATTTTTTATTTTTAGATCCTTTTGGGAGATATCTCTTCTTTTTGTTGGAAGAGGTATTTTCTTTTTGTTAGATAGATATTGTCCCGTTATTGATTTTGGATTTTTTTTGATTTCATCATAAGTACCTTTTGCAATGATTTTTCCTCCATTAATACCAGCTTTTGGTCCAAAATCAAAAATATAATCAGCTTCTTTTATTATCATTTCATCGTGTTCTACTAAAATTAAAGTATTTCCTAAATTTTTTAATTTTTTTAAAGCATTTATTAGTAAATAGCTGTTGTGGGGGTGTAGTCCTATTGTTGGTTCATCTAATATGTAAATACATGAAGTTAAATAAGAGCCTAATTGAGTTGCTAATTTAATTCTTTGAAATTCTCCACTGCTAAGCGAAGGAGCGGATCTATCTAAAGATAAATAACCAAGACCAATTTCTATTAAAAACATTAAATTATTTTCGATGGTGTTTAAAATGTTTTTGAGAACTTTTTTTTCTCTTTGACTTAATTTTATTGATTTGATAAACAAAAGAGCTTTTTCAATAGGAAGTTCGCATAAGTCTGTTATCGACAAATCGTTAATTTTTGCATTTCTAGATAAGGGGTTTAATCTTTTACCTAAACAAGATGGACAAGTTGTTTTTTCCATTAGAGGAATTAGATACTCTTTTAAATTTTTTGAGCTGTGTTTTGCTAGCTGGGAAAAAGTAGTATTTAAACCTTTGAAAGTAAATGAGACATTTTTTTGTTTGAATTCTTTTTTTGTACCATTTAAAAAAATATTTAATTCTTTTTGAGAAAGATTTTGCAAAGATTTATTTACATCGATATCTAAACTACGAAAATAAGAGATTAAAAAATCGATCTCACAATCTTTAAAAAATATGTAAGCTAAATCTAAGATAGTCGCTTTTGCAAAGGATTTTTCAGATAAGATATCCATGCCATATAAATATCCAAGACCTTGACAATCCAAACACATTCCTTCTTGAGAGTTAAATGAAAAACTCTGTGGAGTGATCTTAGCATATGATTTTCCTGTTTTTTCATCTGCAAAGGCAAGATTGAAAAAAAAATCTTTGTCTTCAAAGGCTATGATGATTTTATTATCAGAAATTTTAGATGCTATCTCTATTGCTTCTAAAAGACGAAAATATATTTTTTTTGAGATTTTTAATCTATCTATTACTAGTAAAATTTCATTTTTTAAAGAATTGTCAAAGGGGATTTTCTCATCGAAAGAAAAATATTTTTTATTTAATCTAATTTTTAAAAAACCTAGTTTTGATAAATCATCGATTAGATCTTTAAAAGTTTGATTTGGTTTTAAATTAATCGGAGCTAAAATCTGGATTTTTTGGTTTTCTTTAAAAGATAAAATTTTATCTGCTATGTATTTTGGAGTTATTTCTTTTAGCCTTTCGTTTGTGTCTGGAGAATAAACAACAGCTAAATGTGAATATAATACTCTTAAATAATCATAAATTTCGGTTATCGTTCCTATAGTAGATCTTGGATTTAAAGATCGAGATTTTTGCTCGATTGCAATAGGAGGAAAAATGTTTTGAACTTTTTCAACATTAGGTCTTTTTATATTTTTTAAAAAGATGCGAGAAAAAGTATCTAAAGATTCCATATATCTTAGTTGAGCTTCTTGATAAATCGTATCGAAAGCAAGAGATGTCTTTCCTGAGCCTGAAACTCCGGTAAATACAGAGATTTTTCCATGAGCTATTGTGGTAGATACATTTTTTAAATTGTTTTCATTGGCGTTTTCTATTATTAGATTTTTAGGATAATTTTTTTCTTTTTCTAAAAGTTTTGATTTAGATTTTAATTTTATTTTTTTCAAAGCTTTTTTTAAAGCTAAGCCTGTTTTGTTTTGCGTTTTTATTATTTTATCTATTGGTCCTTCAAAAATGATTTTTCCTCCTTCTTTTCCTCCTTTTGGTCCTAAATCTATTATCCATGAAGCTGTCTTTACAAAATCCATATTATGCTCGATTACTATTACTGTATTTTTTTGATTGACCAATTCATGTAAAATGGATAAAAGTTTTTCGATATCATAGAAATGAAGACCTGTTGTTGGTTCATCTAAAATATATAAAGTTTTACCTTTGGAAGGTCTTATTAACTCTTTTGCTAGTTTTATTCTTTGAGCTTCTCCTCCCGAAAGGGTAGTTGCGCTTTGTCCTAATGGTAAATAACCAAGTCCAACTTTGTTTAAGAATTTTAATTTGTGGTTGATTTGAGGAATATTTTCAAAAAAATTTAAAGCTTCTTCGATATCCATGTTTAAAACATCGAAGATGTTTTTGTCTTTATAAGTTATTGATAAAACATCTGAAGAAAATCTTTTTCCATTACATTGGATGCATGTGGTAAAAGCATCTTGCATAAAATCCATATCTACTTTTACTTTTCCAAGACCTTTACAATAAGGACAAGTTCCATCTTGTGTGTTAAATGAAAATTGAGAAGGACTAAATCCTTTTACTTTGCTTTGTTGTAAGTTGGAAAAAAAATCTCTTATGTCATCGAAAAGTTTTGTATAAGTTGCCGCATTTGATCTAATTGTTCTTCCAATAGGACTTTGATCTACTAGAATAACTTTATCGATATTATCATCTCCTATGAGCTTTTCGAATTTGCCTACTGCTAAGTTTGTTTTGTTGATGGCATTAAAAAGAGCTGGGTATAAAGTATCACAAATCAACGAAGATTTTCCAGAACCTGAGACACCTGTAATACAGATAAATGCATTTAAAGGAATTTTTAAATCTATATTTTTTAAATTGTTATGTATGCAATTTTTTAAAATTATTTTTTTGTCTGATGAGAGTTTTGTTTTTTTAAATAAAGGAATTTGTCTCTCTCCTGATAGATATTTCCCGGTAAGTGAGTCTTTTGCCTTTATTATGTCTTTTATCTTACCTTTAGCTACGATTTTACCTCCTAGCTTACCAGCTTTCGGTCCAATATCGACGATGGTATCTGCAGCTTTTATCGTGTCTTTGTCGTGTTCTACTACTATTACAGTGTTTTTTTGATTTTTTAAAGCAATCAAAGTATCGATTAGTTTATTATGATCAAAAGGATGAAGCCCTATAGAAGGTTCATCTAAAATGTATGTAACACCACTTAAATTTGCTCCTATTTGAGCAGCAAGTCTTACTCTTTGCGCTTCTCCGCCGCTTAGCGTAGGTGCGGTTCTATCGAGAGTTAGATAATGCAGCCCTACATTTATTAAAAAATTTAATTTTTTTATAATCTCAAAAATTAAATCTTTTGCAATCTCATTTTCTTCTTTTGTAAGCTTTAAATTTTTAAAAAAATCTAAAGCATCTTTAATCGTCAAAGCTGTTATTTCATGAATCTTTTTATCGTTAATCGTAGCTTCGCTAGGGTAGGGTTTTATTCTAGAGCCTTTACATGAAGGACAAAGAGTCTTGATCATTAAAGTTTGCATTCGTTTTCTGTGTATATCGCTTATAGCTGCATTTAATTTTTGATGAGCTTCAAAAATCACCCCTTTCCAAGATATGTAATCGGTCCATTTAATCTTTTTTTTGGGATGATAAAATTTCATCTTTAGCCACTTTTTATCTGCTCCGAAAAGAAAAATTCTTTTAGCTTTATCAGATAGATTTTTCCAAGGTGTGGTTACACTGAACTTATAGATTTTAGCTAAATTATCATAGATGTTTTTATATTTTATAGTGTTATAGTGACCAGCTATAGAGCAGCAATCTTCAGATATGCTGAGATTTGGATCTATAATTTTTTCAATGTCAAACTCATAGACAAACGAGAGCCCTTGACATTTTTCACACATAGATGATGGGTGGTTAAATGAAAAATCGATAGGTTTTAAAGCTGAATAAGAGATGTTAGATTTTTTTGAATATGCAGCTTCGGAAAATAGCTTTTCTTCATCTTTTTCTAAAATGATGACAGATCCTTTGGATTCTTCTAAAGCTAAAAATATGCTTTCGTTTAATCTAGATAGATCATCTTTGCTTATTTTAATTCTATCTATTACGATATCTAAAAAATGCTCCTTTTTGGAATCTAAAATGTCTATTTGAGAAATATCTAAAATTTTTTTATCGATTCTAACTTTTGTAAAACCTTTTTTTTGTATCTCTTTTATCTCGTCTTTAAGAGAACTTTTTTTGTTTTTTACATAAGGACTTAAAATAATTATTTTTTTTCCTAAATAAAGTTTTTCGATAGCTTTTAAAATTTTTTCTTTGCTCTGAGGTTTTACAACTTCTTTACTAATAGGACAGTGAGGAATTGCAATTTTAGCATATAAAACTCTTAAAAAATCATAGATTCCTGTTATCGTTCCTATCGATGATCTAGGAGTTTTATGAATAGTTTTTTGCTCTATAGCAATCGTAGGAGATAGGCCTGAGATAACTTCGGCGTCGACTTTTTGCTTTTCTTCTATATATCTTTTTGCTGAGTGAGCAAGGGTTTCGATATATCTTCTTTGTCCTTCTTGAAAAATCGTATCAAAGGCTAAAGAAGATTTCCCAGATCCAGATACACCAGTGAAGACGATTAATTCAAAAGGATCTAGAATTAAATCTATACTTTTGAGATTATGTACTTTTACCTTTTTTAAAACGATTTGACGATTATTCAATTTTTTTATAATTGTTAAGTTACAAAGAGGTATTATAACTGTTTTAGAATTAACAAAATATTAAAAAATTTTATGCATATACAAACTAAAATAATTTGTACTATTGGCCCTGTTACTAAATCAAAACATATGCTTTTAAAGTTAATAGAAGCTGGTATGAATGTTGCTAGAATTAATTTTTCACATGGTACTCAAGATGAGCATTTGATTACTATCAACAATATCAAAGAAGCTAGAAAAGAAGCTAAAAAACCAATAGCTATTATGTTAGATACTAAAGGGCCTGAAATTAGAGTAGGCAAACTAAAAGATGATCTTTTACATCTAGAGGCTAAACAAAAAGTTAGACTCATTAAAGGTAAAATTAAAAACGATACAGATATTCCAATTCATCCATTTGAGGTATTAGATGTCTTGAAACCTTCTCAAAAGATACTTCTAGATGATGGCTATATCACAGCTAAAGTAATAGAAAAAGAAAAGGATATGGTTTTAGTTGAAATTCAAAATAGTGGAGTTTTAAAAAGTTCGAAAAGCGTAAATATCCCAAATGTTAAACTTCCTTTGCCCGCTGTTACAAAGCAAGATATCTCTGATTTAATATTTGGTTGTAAAAATGATATAGATATAGTTGCTGCATCGTTTATAAGATCTGCAGATCATGTGCTAGAGATAAAAAAAATACTCTCTGAGCATAATAAAGCTGACATTCCTATAATTGCAAAGATTGAGAGTTCAGAGGGAGTTGAAAATTTTGATGAAATTGCAGATGCTGCCGATGGAATAATGATAGCTAGAGGAGATTTAGGAGTAGAAGTTGAACTATCTTTAGTTCCAAAGCTTCAAAAGTCGATGATTGCAAAATGCTATGAGGCAGCAAAACCTGTTGTTGTTGCAACACAAATGTTGGAGTCTATGATAAATAATCCTAGACCAACTAGAGCCGAAGTATCAGATGTTGCAAATGCAATTTACGATAGCGCATCTTGCGTTATGCTTTCTGCTGAGAGTGCTACAGGCAAATATCCAATTGAAACTGTTCAGCAAATGAAAAAAATAATCTATCAAGCAGAACAAGATTTTGATTATAAAGATTTTTTTTATAAAGAATCTACAATAGAGTCTGAAGATATATCATCATCAGTTGCTGTAGCTTCAGTAAAAACCGCATATAGCTCAGGTGCTAAAGCAATTTTTGCAATTACAAGAACGGGATTTACAACTCGCCTTCTTACGAGATTTAGGCCAAATATTCCAATAATAGCTCTTACCAAAAATGAAAAAAAATATAATCAACTCTCATTTTTATGGGGAGTAATTCCAATTTTTTCAGCTCAATGGACAAAAGAAAGAGAAGCTTTTGCTATCATGAGTCATTTTGCAATAGATAACGATTTTATCTCTTTTGGAGATTTTGTAGTTTTGATATCTTCTTTTCCCTTCGATAAAAGAGGTACTACCAATCTCATGTTAGTCGAAAGCATAGGCGAGGTTTTAGTTAGAGGATTTAAAGGATATGGCAATAAAGTAAAAGGAAAGGTGGTTAAGATTATATCTGTAAATGGAGAGAGTGTTTCTAAAGCAAAAGATAAAATAATAGTTATTTCAAAATGTAGCGATAGTTATTTATCTCTTTTTGAATCTGCCAAGGGGGTGATTTTACAAAATAGGGATGTAGATACTATATCTGAAAAGATAGCTATAGAGCTGGCTCAAAAAGCTAATGTTTCTTTAGTTATTCGTGCAAAATATGCATCTGATATCTTGTTGGATGATGAGATAGTTCATTTAGATCCTCAAAAAGGCTTGGTATTTAAAGTTGCAGAAGATGAGCTATTATAGCTATAGCTGCAATGCTAGCTGTTTCTGCTTTTAAAATATTATTATTTAATTTAATAGCCTGAGCATTTAAATCATTTTTTAAATATGAAATTTCATCTTCAAAAAATCCCATCTCAGGACCGATGAAAAAATAGAAATTTTTTTTATCTTTTTTTTCTATATCTATGCGTTTTTTTTCTTTTTTTTGTACATCTCCAAAATAGATGTGGCCATCTAAATTTTTTATATCTTTTATAGAATCAAAAAGCTTTATTTTTGGAAGATAAAGCCTTCCACTTTGTTTCGTTGCCGCTATTGAGATAGATCTCATTCTCATAAGTTTATTTTTAGAAAAATTTATTTTTTTAGAGTTTTTGGATCTAAAAAGCCAAATTTCATCTACTCCAAGCTCTGTTACTT
>VAPE01015687.1_pt1 | contig 10856 bp, 13 predicted proteins | sample 3393911 | NCBI WGS metagenome assembly VAPE01 (sample SAMN08290436, study PRJNA428436) | hydrothermal vent metagenome | isolation source: Deep-sea hydrothermal vent chimney | place: Atlantic Ocean: South-mid Altantic Ridge | reverse complement strand
TGAGTTGTTTCAATACATACTTTGAAGATGGAGTCTCTGGACCAAATAAGCAATAATATTTATGCACCGTTTCAATTCCCCACTCAAATCTCTTACGATGTTTAGAGTACCCACACTTCTCAGTCTCAAATCCAATATGTTTCAATGCTTTTATTATATCTATACATGTCTCATATGGCATCGATAACTCACTTATTAATATTTTATATTTAAGTCTTATGTAAGGATCTGTTATAAATTCAGTTTTATCAACGATTCTAATCCTGTTTATCACTTTATGCAGTATCATTTTAGCATATTTACTTTCTCCAAAAAATGGATATTTTTTCAATAACAAATTCTTCAGTTTGTTGTAGTATATATCATCTCTTGTTTTTTCGATTGGTTTTTTTACCACTTTGTGAGTTGTTTCTGGAGTTGTTGTTTTTTTGTATACAATTTCTTTTTTAGCCCCGTCTATTTTATTTCTGAAGTTATTTAGAATTTTGTATAAGTCTTTTTTCATGTCATTTTTATTTTTCAACTTAATTTCTTCAGATTTTTTATAAATTCTTATAGATTTTAATTCAGCTTCAAGCGATTTAACAATCATGTTGTATTCATGACCAATAATAGACTTTATCCTCTTACCTATCATCGTTCCAGATACTTTATATAAAAAACACTTGTTGTTGTAGTAACGTACGAGATATCTACCAGTTTTACATTCTATGCATGGAATAAGATCGCTACATCCCCTATACCATCTATTCATATGCCTTGATAGTCTATGAACGCGTTCACGTAGCAACTTATTATACTCATTTTGATATTTATTAACTACATTGTTCAACATTGAACAAAGATCACTTTCTGAATAAAATTTTTCTTTATCACGTATCACATCTGGCAATGATTTATAAATCTTTACGTAAGTTTTAATTCTTCTTTCATAATCAGACTTGTATGGTATGTTTGATAACATTTCAACTAACTTTTCGAGTGAATCCATTGCAGTTTTTTTATCCATTTTATTTATAAGTTTCCATTTATAAATACGTTTTCCATCTTTATACTCGAAAACACCAACTCGTACATCACAAGTGTTTGTGTCTAAATTGTATACAACTTCAAATCCTTGAATGCTATAAATTAAATGTTTTCCACGTTTTATTATCCATTTATTGTTGTGTGTTGATTCAGTTGTCGGAATCGTATTCACAATTTCATTTTTATATCTACCAACTATATCACGTAATATTTTGCAGAAAGCGTTACGTACTCCACGCGATCCAAATTTTACAATTTTCTTGATTTTTTTGTTTCTGTATTCAATCAAAAAAACCACCGCCTACAATACAAAAAATATTCAAGTTAATAAAAACAGTTGTCTAGGTATTGCAATATCTCTTATTCTGTAATAAAATATAACAGAATCGTATCCATGTTTTTTCAAGTAATCACTTATTTTCTTTTCTATTTTAACAAAGTTTTCCTCTGATTTATAACCAGAGAATTTTTTATACCATCTTTTACTTCTTTTTCCGAATATTTTTTCATATAAAGCAATTGGATACCATCCTTCAGTTTTCAAATCCGATACATCGAAATAATATGGATTTCTCAACTCGAATTCTTTATGATGGAACTCAGACATCACATTGCCAAACAATCTTCTATATTCTTCAGGCTCCCATCCCTTCGTTATCTCAAAATCATACCACGTCCCACCACGATGAGGGCTAGTCTCTTTTCCATATCTTACTACATGTACTATTATTTTATCATTCTCTTTCTTGTATGGATATCCTTCTTCAATTATCACCATAAAATTCACACTCTTTCTTCAATTCAAACTGAATATTGGCATTGATATCATAACTTTCTCAATTGGTTTTTTTTCTCCAATCAACTCCCACGCAGATTCTTCTGATGGAGTTTCATTGGTATATTTCGCAAATCCAGCATCTATCAACATCTCTAATATCGATGTAGACGTCAATAAGTTTTTATACAATATTATATATGCATTAATTATATCAATATCTCCATTCAACTGTTCACATGAAGGTGCATGCGATGAAGATTCACTAATCTCTGTCAGCACACTTTCACATACGTCGTTGTGCAATTCATTCATATTCACGCCAGCGTCTCTCAGCACTTCCTCAATTGATAACAACATCATACGCAGTTCATTTATAATACTCATGTAATATACATCTCCTAAAATATTAAATTAAAGAATATGATTATTACCGATGTTATTATCAGTAATAATCAATACACGTAAATCATGCTATGTATTTGTCAGTATTCATGTTCATGTTACTTATAATTTCTTTTTTAAACTTATTAAAATTATCCATAAACTCATTATATCTAGTCTCAAGCACATCCATTGAAATCTCTGATTCTTCCACGCCAAGATATGTAGTTATGAATCTTATTGTATCGATGTATGCTGATATGTCAATATCTATTAAATTTGGTACATCTGTCACCACTATCAGATTATCAACATTATTGACATGAAGTAAGTTGAGTAATGCTGCATTCACACCAACAACAATACCATGTTTAAACAACTCACATCCATACTTTTCTGATATATTCTTCATTTCATCTAGCGTTTTCGTCGATGATGATATGCTTATTCTATAATCAAAATTACTATCAATGTCATGACTGATGGGAGTAACTCCAGTTACCATATTTCTACGTAATCTAGAATCAATCATTAATACTTCACTTATATCATTTTCCATTATAAGCTCAATCAACGCGTCTGCGAATTTATAACAATAATTCGGAGAGTATGAAAAGTTCATATCACATACAACTGATATGAAGTCTCTTTCATTACTTGAATATATTCTAACCATGTTTCTTAACGTAACGTTATCCTTTTCAGTTGCTATGCATACTGCATCCATATCAATATCCAATACAGTTCCAATATATTCCATCTCGAGTTCTTTTGCAATATAATCAGCACAGACAGATCCTACTACACCACTGTTGGCAAATCCAATTATTGCTTTTTTTCCATCTATTTTTTTTCTTAGGTATATCATATGTCATCACTCGGTTAACAAAAAATAAAATATAATTACAATCAATTATTCTTTTTCTTATATTCGTTTAATCTGAATACAATAATCTTTCTAAGTGACTTTAGTTTATTAATAACATCATTAGTTTCAGTCAATAAATTCGAAAGTTTTTCATATGATTCGCTAGAAACTATTGAATGCAACGCTTCAGAATCGATCTCTCGGCATTTATCATATATACTTCTTACATTATCTATAAACTTGACATTTTGATCTTTGATAGATTCTTTTACTATCATATCACACGTAATCATTCTATCTATATCGTCAATGATCTCGTCTGCTGAGTTCATGAAAGATTTATATTCATTCATCATATTACTGTTATCAATATCATCACTTGATAAATCATTGAGGTGTTTTACATTTTTGTCAATAGAGTTTTTCATTGAATATATTGCATTTTTCATCATCATGCAATTTATTGTAAAAGTTCGTTTGTTCAATTGATTGTAATAACCAATGTCGTTTTCGTATGCATCTTCTATGATGCTGAATATTCCAGAGAGTGTTTCATGTGCCCTCCTGATATCCAAATGTTGCCTGTATATCATATCTGCATATACATCAACACGTTTTTGTATATCGTTTATTATAACCATCACCTTATCACCTCTGTTATTTTTATGGAGATGTAGTTATTGCCGTTCTGCACGATCTCAGAACACAATTTCTTTATTTGATTATCATCATTTAAAACAGTACCTTGTAAGCAATCCAACACTGCCTTTTCATAGTTATCTATATCTCCGATTTTTTTATCTTTAAAATGGAATGATAATTCTACACTAACGTCTGAAGACAACAAACTACCATGATATTTTTCTTTTATCATTTCTTTAAGTTTGTTTTCTTCTTTAGTAGACGGTGTGTAGAAGTGACCACTTTTAGATATTCTAGGGCGCGCTTTTGATATTGGTCGCGTGTTCAATATAATTTGAATCATGTTAAATTGGGAAAAAAAATCAGTTTCAACTGTTCAGATATTTCAATTCCTAGAAAGGATTTCTCTCTATTGAGGTGTGTTTTTCTTGCTCACTTCATATGCAAATGCAACATCTAATGCAGCTATGCCAGTAGAATCGAATATAGTAACTTCATTACCATATAATTTAATTCCTCTAGTCACCAACTCATGTATATCACATTCTATATTTGCATCTACTAAATATCTAATCACAGCATCATTGGAATTATATGGCACGTTTATCTCGCCTGCATGCTTACACTGTTCAATTGAATCACATACTATTACTGTATTCTCTCTACATAATATTCTATGATCAAGTTCTTGCTTGCCTTTTGCATCAGCGCCAATCGCATTTATATGAACACCATCACTGACCCACTCATCAAATACAATAGGCTCTCTCACTGGAGTGGTGGTTATAATAACGTCTGCATTCATACATGCAGTTTCTATGTCAGATATTATGATATCGATGTCCAAATCACTAAACGAGTTTCTCAGCATTTCTGACTTACAATAATCTATATCATTGATATATACTTTATGTACATCAACTACTTCTAGATGGCAAAGCAACTGCGTATATGCCTGCACACCAGCACCTATCAATGCAACTGCTACATCACTTCTATTCATCAAGTATTTTGTAGCAATTGCACCAGATGCTCCAGTTCTCATTGCAGTTAGATATGTGGACTCCACCATAACATCTGGTATTCCATTTTCATGATTGACTAATACAGTAAAAGAGTTTACTGCTGGATATTCTTTATTGTTCGGATAACATGTAACTAATTTAGTTCCAATTGCTTCTTCATACTCCAGATATGCTGGCATTACTCGTATATCACCATTTGGTAAGTCTATATATTGTTTAATCGGCTGATTCACTTTGTCCATGTTTTTGAATACGTCCAGTGCTATATCAATCGCATCTTTTGCAGATATAAGTTCTCTACATTGGGATTCAGTTATTATTTTCATGATTATCAAAAAATAAATTTAATAACTCACTCACGTACAAGTTCAATGCCTATTAAGCATGCCAATAAACATGTTATTATTATCAGTAAAGGTAAAACAATCTCCAACACTACGTTATCTACTACTTTGTATGCATAAAACATTGCTGTTAGTAATACTGAACTTATCAATACATACAATATTTCATGCAATCTATTTCTTTCTTTCATGATTATCGGATTATATTGATAACAGAATCTACTACAATCAGCTCGTTATCATCTGTCAATGCGATTGGGTTTATGTCAAGTTCTATTATTTGTGGATTTTCGTCAATCAATTCACATAATTTATGTATCACATTGATAAACTCTTCTTTTACATTTACGTCAGATACATACTTATCAAGCATGTTATATATTTCACTTTGTTCCATTGGAATGCTCCTAATTGCAATATCAGACTTACTTTCTACGTCACTACCTCCAATTCCAAATAATAATATCTTACCAAATATATTATCTATTTTATATCCAATGAAATATTCTTTTTTGATATTCAATTGTTCTTGTATAAGTACGTCTGTATTGCCAGTCGACTTGCATATAGAATCGTATGCCTCGAGCAATTCGTCATTCGATTTGATGTTCAATAACACGCCATTGGACTTTTTCTTATGTATAATATCTTTAGATGATACTTTCATCACGACTGGATACTCGAACAATCTCACTGCGATGATCAACGCCTGTCGCTTGTTTTTGCATATATACTCTTTAGTGATTGGAATATCATATTTTCTCAACATTCGTTTAGATTCATACTCAGATAAATACAAAATTAACCTCCTCTGAAATATAAATTCAATGCATCACACATTTCTTCAATATCAGTAAATGATGGTATACCAGCATTCCTAACTTTCTTTATATCATCATTTGCAAACTGACAATATATTATAGGTTTACCACACTCCCTTTCTGCATCAATGACGGCATTCTGCGGCTCTTTTATATCAATGAATCCACCATCCACATAAATCGTTATTATCAAATCTATGTTAGAATCTCTGCATAACACTTTCAATGAGTTGTAATATGTATCATAATCCGATGCAGCTGCTGAATCTATTGGATTGTTAGATGATCCAAATGATGGTATTATATTGCTTATAGCATCAATGGTCTCACCTGAAAATCGCGCAGGCAACAACTCTGTTAAATTATCAAATGTTATTATTCCAGCGCCTCCTCCACAAGAAAATACACCCACTCTGTTGCCAGATGGTGATTTGTTCTTAAGATAAGTCACTAACTGCGCAATATCAAATATTTGTTGCACTCTATATATTCTTTTTATACCAAATTGCTCAAATATCCCATTATAAACAGCATCTGATCCAGCGAGTGCTCCTGTATGTGACGATACAGCTTTGAATGACGCATCAGTGATGCCAGTCTTCATGCAGTATATTTTCTTACTACAATTTCTAGCAGATTTTATAAACTTCATGCCGTGTTTTATACCTTCTATATGCATGAATATAGCGTCAGTTGCGTTTCTACAATCCATATAATCAATCAACTTACTATAATCAATATCAAGTTGATTACCAACTGATACCATAATATCAATCCCCACATCTTCATCATGCATTTTCTTCATTATAGCAAGTCCCATTGATCCAGACTGTGATATAAATGATAATCCTCCAGTCTTGGGCATATATGGTATTATAGATGCATTTAATTTTATATCAGTGTTTATGAAACCTAATGTATTCGGTCCAAGTAAATTCGCGTCATATTTGTCTATAATACCTTTTAGTAGAAGTTCTTTGTTTATTCCTCGCTCAGTTAACGTTTCTGAAAACCCTGCACTCAACATGACTATGTTTTTAACATTATTTTTACACAATTCTCCAGTTATCTTTATTGCAGAATCTGATGGTATCGCTATTATTGCCATGTCTATATCATTTTTTATAAACGATATGTCTTTGTATGCATCCATTTCAACATTCAGTGATGGTATTTCTATGATTTTTTCTTTTATATTCACTGGATATATGTCTCCATCGTAACCAGACTCTACTATCCGTTTAAGCACAACATGTCCCCATTTATTTGGATTGTTGGACGCTCCAATAACTGCAATAGAACTAGGTGAAAATAAACTATCTAGCATCATGATAATCAAAAAAATAAAGATTAGATGCCAAATGCATCTCCATTACTCATTTCTTGACGATCATCAACTTCAACGTCTTCTACCTTACATATTTCAATCTCTCTACCATACGAATCCTTAATTCGTTTGCAACAATCTAACTGCAACTTTCTTATTATATTCTTATCGTCTTTTAGATGTCTGAATCTGCCTTGCTTCAATAGATAATTTTTTACTGGATACAATTTCTTTGGTGTATATGTGATTTTCTTAATACCATTTTCAACTTCATATAACACCCACATACCAGATTCTACAGCATCTCTCGCGACTTCAATTGATATACCCGGATCAAACTTCCATCCAGATGGGCATGGGCATAATATATGCAAGAACCTGAATCCTTTTATACTCTTTGCTTTTTTGAGTTTTTTTATAAAGTCCATTGGATGTGATGGACTTAATGTCGCTTGATATGGTATATCATGCGCTCTCATTATTTCATCAATGTTTTTTTTCATTTCTTTTTTTCCGAGTATAGTCGTTGTTGTTATTGCACCGAGAGTAGTCGCTGCACTTCGTTGCGAGCCTGTATTCATATAAGCCTCATTATTGTAACACACGTATACAACATCTTCATTTCTTTCAGCTGCTCCAGATAAACTAGCGATGCCTATATCAACTGCTGCACCATCTCCAGAATATGTGAACACTGTTGTATCATTGTTTTTATCAATTGAATTCAATGCAGCTTTTATTCCAGATATACACGCCCCTGAGTTCTCAAATGCTGAATATAAAAACGGCATGTTCCATGTATTGAATGGAAGTGTCGATGAAACTATTGTAAAACAGCACGCTGGTATGTATATTATGCTATTTTTGCCAAATACTTTTCCAATAGCTCTAGCAGCAATTGCTGCTGTGCATCCAGGACATGCGTTGTGTCCACTGACGAATATATCATCAGTTTGAGCATATTCTTTTAAATTCATAAAATCACCGAAACTAGCAACTTATGGCATTGAAACAGTTTTTTATATCATCTATCGTGACATCTCTACCTCCAATGCCGAGTATAAAATCTTTTATCGGTATATTAGTCATCCCATACAATGCAGACCGCACATCTGTACATAATGGACTTCCTATACATCTATCAATAACACCAATAGATTCAATATTTGAATATTCTTTTATAATTTCTATGATATCTCTATATGGAAATGGTCTGAAGAATTTTACATTAATAAGTCCAAAATCACTTCTTGATGAGTTGTCGATAAAATGAATTGCAGTTTCATACATTGATCCAATCATGATCAATATAGATTTTGTGTATTCATTTATATTGTATACATCAATTAATGATTCACGATAATTAGAGTTAAACGATTCATTAAAATCTTTTATAGTTTCTCTTATCACTCTATCAGACTTCTTCATAGCATCTACGATTTGTAGTCTCCATTCCATTGAATAATCAGGTGGTGAAAATGAGTTCAATGACATTGGTTCATTTGGGTCTAACTTACAGTGCGGTCTGTATTCAGGTAAAAATTCATCCACATGTTCTTGATCAATCACTGCAACTGGCTCAGTTGTATGTGATAGTATTAACCCGTCACAGCACATCATGAACGGTAGTAGTACGTCTTTATTTTCTGCAATTTTATATGCCATTATAGAATAATCGAATATCTCTTGATTATTTGTGGCATAGAATTGTATCCATCCCAAGTCCCTTTCAGCCATCGAGTCGTTATATTCACACCATATACCACCTGGAGTACCAACCATTCTATTAACGTTTATCATATATATAGGTAACCTCATTCCAGGTGGAGTGTATAACATCTCATGCATATACGCAAGTCCCTGTGATGAAGTTGCAGTGAATGTTCTAACTCCAGTTGCCTCAGCTGCTATTATCATAGACATTGCCGAATGCTCTGATTCAGCTAGTATATGAACAGCATCCAGTTCTCCTTTATCCACGTATTCAGATAGTTTTTCTATTATTGTAGTTTGTGGTGTAATCGGATAATACGACAATACCTTTGGTCTACATAACTTAACAGCTAATGCTGCTGCATAATTTCCTTTCAATGCTTTGATCATCATAATAATCACAAAAAATAAAAATGATGATTTTTTTTCATCAATTATCTAAATCTTTAACACTTTCTAGTGCAAGTTTATATTTATTTGTTTTACTATCAATTAATTCTACTAACAAATCCACATAATTGAATTCATCTGAATTCAATTTAAGTTCTCGATTGACTTTATCCACAACATCTGCAAATTCTTTTATTGATTTTTCAATTCTTTTGTTCATCTACATCACTTTCAGTTTTTTTTAACAATATCGGCACGTAGGACAAGCAAATAAACACGCCGCCTAATAATACAGTTAGGTGAAATTGTTCATTGAATAAAACATATGCCAAAATAATTGGCAATATCATTTCTGAATTCTGAAGAACTCCAACAAATTGTCCTTTTATTCTATAAGATGCACTGAATATTGACAGATATGGTATAACAGTGCATAATATAGACAATGTTATCAATATTGGCAAGTTTACATAAATCGCATGTAATGATGAGAAGTCTGTCATTGCTAATGGTGCTATCATCAAACTTGACATTGCCATGTAGTAGATCATTAATGATTTTACATCATAATCACTGAACCATTTGATTACAAATATAAACACCAATGAAGCAAATATAGCAGTTACTGCTCCTACAACAACACCGATTAAGTTAAATCGTAATGATCCATATAGTATTAACACAATGCCAATGAAACCAAGTGTAAGTGATATGATACTGTTGATATCCAACTTTTCTTTCAGTAGTATAAGTGAAAATACGATCACCCAAAACGATAGTGTTTTCAACAACAATACTGCAGAAGCCACCTCTATCAATAAGACAGCTGTAAAATAACCTGCAATTGAAATTGTCATTACAATACTGATATATAACACATATTTGAGTCTATCTCTGATTGGTTGGATTTTAAAACCAAAAAGTTTCATGTAAGTGAAAACTGCAATGGAAGTGATTACGAACCTGAAAAACACCACCGTGAAAACACCAATTCCACTGCAAAATCTAACTAAAATCGGTACTAAACCGAGTAAACTAGCACTGAACGCAATCTGCAAGTACCACCTATTAATCATCATGTCATATCAAAAATAAATCACTGGCAATTAATCAAAATCACTGTACTTCAATTTCCACATCACTTTTCTACCATCAGTCATGTAATGAACAGGATCTGTTCTTGCTACAATTCCTTCAGGTCGTATGTTATAATTTCCTTCTTCAATTCCAACATAACTATATGGAATTATATTCATCAAATCATCTTTAGACTTTGGCAAATAATTGATACAGTTTATAAATGGAACTGTTTTTATATCCAATGCACGCGCGATATCCACAACATCACTCCATTCCTGCCACTTGCCATCAATCATTGCATCAATTAGTCTGAAATTTATCTTCTTATTGTATTTATTACCAATTTTCTGTATATACCGGTCATTTTTATTAGGTCAAATTAGTACATTTTATGACATATTTGACTGGAGACACTGCTGTAAGATATGATTTGCTCAACATGGATTGTAACACTTTCT
>VAPE01010857.1_pt1 | contig 10857 bp, 17 predicted proteins | sample 3393911 | NCBI WGS metagenome assembly VAPE01 (sample SAMN08290436, study PRJNA428436) | hydrothermal vent metagenome | isolation source: Deep-sea hydrothermal vent chimney | place: Atlantic Ocean: South-mid Altantic Ridge | reverse complement strand
GGGGGTATGCTGTGCGACACTTTCTTAGGCTGCCCTAAACCTTCATCTAACATACTGAAAACATTAAACATTAATTTTACTCTCCCGATGCAGTTACTAAAGTGTAACTGCAATATTCTTACAAATTTGTAAGATTATTATTCATGCCAGTTTATAAAGTATTTTAGAACAACCTGGATACCTTTGCATAAATCATGCCAAGGAAAAACAGAAGAATAATGACATAGACTACAAATAAAACCTTGACTCTTATTAGGTAGGTAGTATACTAAAAGCAGATAGAGAAAGAACAGTCTCATCGGTGAGGCCAAACAACCACAATCAGTCCTGGTACAGTCCAGGACGGGGCTTAGAAATGAAAAGTGTATACACAATTATTATTGCAGACGGCATGGTAGCAAAATTGGTCCTTCGACAAGGTGACCAGAGGCATACATCTTTGGGTGATGAAGTCTGCATAGATGCTACGCTTATATTGCCCTCCGTTGATAAACCATATTTGGCTCACGGTTTGCGTTTTGATACGCGAGTTAGCCCGGTTTTTGGTCATCGGCTTAATGATACCTGGAATGATCCGGAGGATTTTGAAGAAACCGGAGTATGTGCACGGTATACATCATTTTATGGGAAGACCTGGGACGAGGCACAACGGACAGCAATGGAATTCACAGAAGAGGAGTTAAAGCCCTTGATTGACGCCCTGGCAATTCGTGCCGCTTCAGCACGTTCAGCTGGTCCCTTTAAACTCATACACTCTGCACCATTCGATTCGTACTCCTGCCGAATATATGATGATGACGAAAAGATCGAGGATTGATCAACTGAGTACATAATTACCGGGGCACGTATCACATCGTTACGTGCCCTAAAACAGCCCCTCAAGGGCAAATAGCAGCACTACATCAATAGGAGTAAGTCCAAATGGAAATTATTATGTATGTAATCGAGATTGTCGGGGCTGGGGATGATGATTTTTACATTCCCCTTGAAATGATCGACGGTAAGGAGGTTTTATCCGGCCCTGAAAGCCTCATGAGCTTGAAGGGTATCCTTAAACCACTCGGAATTGAGCTTGTGATCCACAAACTCGACGATGTGGACATGGCGTGTATGGGATATTCTAAATCGGTTGGTGACGGCAAACTAGGTGATCAAGGTGAAAATCATGAGTAAAGAAGGCAGGGAATTACCCAAAACCAATGCGCAGAAGCGGCATAACCCGGGTAACATCAAGTTTAGCGCGAACAATCAATGGATTGGCCAACTCCCGAGTCAGCTTTCCGAATTCGCGGAATTTGTGTCTGACTGGGCCGGATACCGGGCTATTTTTATTATTCTCAAAAGGTACCACGATTATGACCATTGCTTGGTGGTCAAGGACTTTATTAGCCGGTGGGCACCACCGGAAACCAACAACGTACCGCATTACCTGCAATTTCTTGATGACAATTATGCCTTAGCCGAATGGATCGAAATACAAGCGCCGGCCGATTATTTGTTACTGGGAATAGCCATAATGGACTATGAAAGCAGGTGGTTTGCAAATAAAAAATCAGGCCTGGTTAATGCCTGGGCCGATGTTTTCGGGATGGAATAGCCATGTGTATCTATGCAGAAACCGGTCTGTCGGTTATCGGCGGCAGCGTGATCCTTAGGGATAAAGAACTTATCCTTCCATTATCGCATGATGATGCCATTTCTTGTCTTATGCTTGTGCAGAAGTACCGGCACGCGCACTTTTTGCCAATTTATAATCCAATGTGGGGGATACTGTATTTCTGTTTGCGTACGCGGAGTACGAGATCCCTTATATATTACTTCGGGCCTGATTTCCAGGCCTGGAAATTTCAACAAGGAGTAAAATTATGAGTAAATACAAACGCAGTAAAACCCTGACACTCCCGATTGTCTCAATGGCACACAACGACGAAATGTACATCAAAGTTGTCGGGCCGATGTACAAAGTCAACGAAGATGAGGACGAAAACGGGAAAAAGCGGCCTATGACTTTGGTGCCGATAATTGACCTGGAATCTGGCGAAGAGATGTTGTTGATCTGTCACACACTGATTTCAGCCGTTTTCAAACGGGATGCAAAAGGATATGTTGGCAAGTGCTATGAGCTTTCCACTGGACCGGATATTCCGGGTAAAAATTATCGGAATATAAACATGTATGAAATTGACTGCGAGGCGGAATAATGTCATATAAGCATAAACCCGTGCCAACAGATATACGGGAATGGGTAACGGAAGTTACTGGTATTGCAGGATTCCTTTATCGCATTGATCTTTACAAGCCTGGTAAAGGCGAACCCTGGGTAAGCAAACAGAAGCAGTACTACGAGGATAGGTTGCGTATTTTGATTAACACGCCGCCGGAAAAACCATCCAAAGCAAGGTGGCTCAGAATGCTTGAGACAAAATAAAATGAATATATTCACCGATTTAAGTTTATCGGGGCTTGACCGGATGAAAGTCTCTTTCATCCGGTCGGGCATTGCGGACGGCCTAAGTGGGCTGTCTATTTTACGCTCACTTCAAGCGTCACCTTTAGGTGGCATGCGCAAAACCACTTTCTTTAAAATTGTGCGCACCATTAAAAAAGTTGAATTACAGAGACCGTACATAAAATCGGTCAGAAAAGACCGTAATTTTGATCCAAACAGGCTAGTTGAATCGCCTTACAACCATAAAAAGGCGTTCAATTATATTGTCCACGGCAAAATACGAGACGCCGAAACCGGCGAAGAAAAGCATACATGGGTAACAGTCTCATCTTCAGTGCAGTTTAAACCAGAGGAAGCTCTGGCGATTGGTGAGTACCTGATCCGCAAAGGTGACTCCTGGGGGACTGACAACTCATTGGATGTCGACCTGGAAAATATATATTTAGGCACGGAATATGAAGGGTAATAATGCGAAAATGTCATTATTTGAAGGCAAATCAAAGATCGGAAACCATAAGGCATGCAATATGGTTTGATACGGAAACTGATCAAATATCACTTCCCGGCGGTGGTGTGAAGCATGTCTTGGATTTTGGTTTTGCTGCATATTCGCGGCGTCGGTCAAACGGACAGTGGACAAAACCACTATGGTTAAAATTCCACGATCTTATGGACTTCTGGACATGGGTGGACGACCATACAAAATTAAAGACAAAGATGTACCTTTTTTGTCACAACACGAACTTTGACCTGCCGGTCCTGGACTGTTTTCATGCGCTTCCAGAACTCGGTTACGAACTTAAATTCGGGGTAATTGAAGGCCCACCGACCATTCTTAAATGGTTGAAAAAGGGCAAGAATATCACTATCTTAGACACTCTAAATTACTGGCGTGTCCCGTTGAAAGTCCTTGGAGATTCGCTCAATTTACCCAAACTTACCATGCCCGCAAAAGACGCTGGTATTGTGGCCTGGGATACATATTGCATGCGGGACACTGAGGTAATAATGACGGCGATCCAAAAATGGTCTGACTTTATTTTGCGTAATGATTATGGTGGTTTTGCTCCGACTCTTGCCGGTCAAGCGTATAAATTATACCGTCACCGATTCATGCTTAACAAAATTGCAATCCACAACAATGAAAAAGGCTGCAACTTGGAACGTGAAGCCTACAAAGGCGGCAGAAATGAGTGTTTTCGGCGCGGATTATTACCAGACAACTGGAAATTATATGACATTAACTCAATGTATCCTTTTGTAATGTCTACAAATAAATTTCCAACCAAACTAAAATACTACAGCTCTCACAAAAGTCTTGATGATATAATACTCTTACTACAAGATTACTCTGTAATTGCACGTGTTCAATTAGATACTGTAACACCTGCATATTGTGTACAACATAATGACAAACTTATATTTCCGGTTGGTAAATTTACCGCGACTTTATGTGACACTGAATTAAAATATGCTATTGATAAAGGGGATATTGTTAAAGTAGAGGTCTGTTGTGTGTACGAACAAGCCGAAATATTTAAGGGATATGTTGACGAGATTTATAAACTCAAAACATCAAGTAAGATTGCCGGTAAGACTTTGGATGCCTGGCAGTACAAAATATTACTTAACTCACTATACGGCAAATTCGGGCAAAAAGGACTCGTCTTTGTCAAGCAATATTTCAACCAGGATTTGCCCTCTCGTGCATGGACCGAATTTGATGTTGATAGCGGGCAAAAGGAAAGATATCGTTGTCTATCCGGCCTTGTCCAAAAACTCGATTATCAAATAGAGTCAAGAGACAGCTTTCCGGCCATTGCCGCTTGTGTGACTGCTGCGGCAAGAATGTTGTTATGGTCAATAATTGAGCAAGTCGGACCGGGCAACTGTGCTTATTGCGATACCGACTCCTTGCTAATATCACCACAAGGGGAAAGTAGACTGTCCTATCCTATCCATGATACAGACCTGGGGGCTTTAGGTTTGGAAGGATCTTTTGACCGGGTAAAGATCTTCGCGTGTAAAGATTACGAAATGGGTGATAAAAAACGAACGAAAGGCGTCAAGACGAGTGCCGTTTGGCTGTCAACCAACTCAATACGGCAAGAAAAATGGTCATCATTAAAAGGTTTACTACGACTACAAGCGCTCGATGCACCGACCACGATACCACTGATAAAGCACCTGTCACGCACCTACGATAAAGGCCTTTGTGGGCCTTGTGGCTCTGTAATGCCTTTTTGGTTTTCATAATCGGCAAGTGCTTGTATTTCAGCATGACGTTTTCCCACTTTAAGATAGAGTCCTTCCAAACGCATCCGGATAACATTCAGGGACAAATTTAAGGCGCCTGATATTATCTTAGGATTCGGGCGGCTCATGTCCAACCCCCGGCCCCGGCCCCGGCACTGGTACTAGTTTTGAAGCTACAGACTGTGGTGGTGGTGTCATGATATTTTCAATTACCGGATGTTCGGTTTGTAATTCTGTTATCTTTTTAATGGTCTGTAAAGTTTGTTGGAATATTTCAGTCTGGTCCATCATATTATAATTTCTCGTACTCTTCGAGTTCGTAAAGTTTTTCCGCCCAGTTAAGTGAGTATCCATGTGCTTGCATTGCTGCAATCCATTCTACAGGTGTAATAATGGTCGCTTTGAGCATTTTTGACAATTCTGCCTCGCCGGGAATTTTGTATTTTATTACAGCGTTATGATGTAATTTTACCTTCAGTTTATTAATTTCATCTTCTGTAAAGCCTTTGCTATATAGTTTTTCAAGGCCGACTGCTTTAGTTATTGCGCCGGAATTAACTTCTGCTATAATACTTTCACCATAGTCTTTTCGTGTCTGTAATTCCTCTTTAATTTGCAGTAATTCTAATAATAATAATACATCTTCTTTTGCATAACCATGCGCTTCTAATCCCTGTATATATTCTGATTTATTTATAATACCAGTTAAATATAATTTATCGAGATTTGCCTTGGAAAGTACATGTAATTTCTGTACTGTTGTCGCTTTGTTTTGATCCTTTAATGCCGTGCCATAGTCTGTCATTATCTTGACATTGGCATCATCCAATCCGAGCTTTTGGAGCATTTCTGTGGATTGCTCCGGTGTGACTTGACCTGTTTTGTACAGACCGGGGACCAACCAAATAGGTATCAATTCCCGGCTGACCGCTTCATACATCTTATTTAGCTCGGTCGGCAGTGCATGTGCTGACAGGGCTTGTTCCAATTCAGCTTTATTTATAGCCTTGCGGAAATACGCCGACATCCAATCAGCCATGGATAAGTCGTCAAAATGATTCATCCAATCAAGATCGGCCTGTTCATGCGATACCAGATTTTTGTCATACTGATCAAGTATATAGCTGGGTACTTCTGATCCCATGCTGTCATGCAGGTATCCGTTTTCCACCTCTTTAATCCGCGAGGAAGACGCATTAATAATGCGCCCCGAAGCAGGTGTGTATGCAGCCTCTTTAAACATCGATATTTGATCGCCGGTTAACCCGTTGCGCTGAAGAATACCGTCAAGATCGGCTTGTGACAGGCCCGTACGGGCAAACCATATCATGGCCTCGTTTGGTGGCGGCAAGTGAAAGTGGAGTTCGTATAAAGCAGCTATTGCGTCATCTGTAAATCCTTGCTTGTTTAATTCATCCCCAGCATCTTTAGGTGATAAAATATTACGAAATCTTGCTTCAATTACTGACTGTGGATCAATCAATCTTAATGATATATTGTGTAATAATTTAAGCCGTGACGGATCTAAGCCTTGTTTTAGCGCTTCTTCTGTGGCTTGAGGCTCTGATAATTCTCCGCGAATCCGGGCACGAACAATATCCCCTAAACCGAGTAATTCCATCGGATTTTTAGCCAATGTATTTTGCTTAAGTTGCGTTTCGGCCGTCATTACGGTCATTGATGTTGCGGGGAAAAAATACATGGCCTGAATAGCCTTATATGCCAACTGCTCATACCAGGTATTGGAGTTTTTAATTCCATCTATAAATGATTCGCTTTGTGAGAGATACCCTAAATAGTCTGGCGGTTCTTTGAGATTTACCCGTAGATTATCTTCAAGCGGAGTTTCCGGCAGTTTGGTATAATTAGAAATTACATCTTTAAGGTCTGATAGTCCGTTACTTGCAATATCCCCAAAACTTGGAATAAGTAAGTGCTGAAACATATGCTGCTGCCCTTGAAGTGTTTCAAGAGCCGTTCGATGAAATATTACAGCTTCATTTGTCAGACTGTCCGCAATTTGCCCGGGGATTTTTAATATCCCTCGTAGACCTTCGGTCATATCACCCTTGATTATTTCCTCAAGGTTTTTGAATGTGTCAATGGTTTCCGTAATCGGTCGAACAAATCGATCAATAATATTTGTATTAATTTCTTCGGCAAAATGTCCTATCGTACTAAGCGAATCACCTATTAAGTTGCTTAAATTAGTTAAAAATCCTAGAATACCGCTTGACTTATTGAATAATGCCTCTACATCATTTAATAGGCTACCAAAGGTACCCATATATGATCCAACTTTACCAAGGGCCGAGGAAGCGCCAGCCTGGGAAAGCGTACCACTTAACGCGCTTTCAATGTATTTGCTGACAGCCGCGAGTCCGGCTCCGGCTTCGGAAAGTACTGTTTCAAAACCACTTGATATTGCCCCGCCTATTGAGGTACCTGCAGCAGTTGATGCCGCACCTGAGGCAGCTACCGATGAAGAGACATCCGCACCTGCGGCGGCACCTTCCCCAGCCCCCGCCCCTGCACCAGCACCACCGCCGGCAGCCGCACCTAAAGCAGGTCCAGCAACATAGGCAAAAATAAATATCATTACGGCCTTAACAACTGGCCCGAAAGCATTGGCAATAGCATGCGCCACATTCATGCCAACACTTTGATTCTTGCCCGCAGTATCGGTCACAGCGTTAAGATAAAGGGTGACTAAATCATCCTTTTGTTGCTCTGTTAAATCGCCATCCGGTTTTTGCCAGTACATAAATTGTGCTGCATTGGTCCCAAAACCGGAATAAGGCCCAGGCTGAGAAGCAAAATCATTGGAAATAGTTGACCGGATAAAATTGCGAAATGCTGGGACATTAACCAGAGGTTTTACCAAAGCAGCAAGTTGCGGAGAGTATTGTTTGATACCGTTTCCAGGATAACCTTTCACGCCTTTGACGGTAACGTCATGGATGTACTCGTCAACATAATCATTCTGTTGATCATTATTCAGAACGCCGGGAGGTACATTCAAACGCATCCAATAATAAGCGCCGACGCCGTATTTCTCAAACTTCCCGTGGACCGGCCGCCAGTTAACATCAGTAGTCGCTTTTATGTAAGCTCGAAATGCGGGATCTTGAGCTAGCGGTCTGATTTCTGAGGCTAATTTATCGGAAAAGAAAGGGTGAGTATCAGAATAGTATTCACTCATTCGGAAAGTATACTTGCTTTATTGATTGGAGCTTTTTCTTCATGGTATCAAATTGTTCCACCTGAGGAGTTACATCAACACCTGCGCGTGAAGCAAGGGCCGCTTGTTTTAAGCCAATCTCAATAAAAGATAAAGCCTTATTGATATCCTCAAGGTGTGACTTATTTAGAGGATTGACTTCAGGTAAGGAATAACCTTCACTCATTTCAGCTCTCCTACAATTTCTTCCAGCACAGAAAGTAGCCCGTCGATTGCATCTTTGAGCTTTTTTGATGTAGCTTTGTCTGCTTCAACCAGGGTAATGGTCTTTGTTACGTCACTTTCCAAAGCGCCTATAATAGGCGCAAACCTGATAACCCATTTCATTATTTGGATAAACATTCTAAATCCTCCATATATAAGTAATATTTGCTGTAACATTCATTCATTTCATTCTTACTTTTAAGTTTAATAAAAGATTATGCAAAATCCACTTCCACCACTTCCGCCTGTGCCACCAGAATAAGCAACACTACCATCCCCTAAAGCTCCACTACCACCACCACCGCCACCACCTGAGTTTCCAGCTGGATCACCCCCGGGTAAACCATCACCTGAGGAGGTTATAATAGCGCCGCCACGTCCACCACTAATACCACCACCTAGAGCACCTGGGCCGGATGATGTAGTATTCAGAACCTTGGAAGCACCTAAACCACCAGCTATTCCACCTATTAATGTCGTAAGTGTTCCTATAATGGTATTTTCTCCATTGGTCGCAGGAGTATAAACACCAGTTTTGTAGTAAGTGCCTCCTACACCACCACCACCAACAGTAATATTAATAGTGTGCCCCTTGATTAAATTAACATCAAAATATTGTTCGGTCCCAGCTGTCCCACCGGTACCGCCTCTTCTTCCGTCTGTATTGGCTGATGACGACGATCTTCCAGGGCCACCACCACCACCACCAGCACATGCATGGAAAGTATAAGTGTGTGAATAAGGCGCAACAAAAGTAAATGTTCCTCCACCATAAAAAGCAGCTACAGCTTTTTGTAAAACTGGATTAGAAATATTCATCTTATTTGCCCCCTAATGAAAGCAAACCATAACGCACTATCTCTATTACATAAAGAGTTGTCGTACCTGTATCAGTAATTCCGGTCCAGTAATCTCCAACCAAAACCAAATCTTCCCTGGCTATCAAACTTAGATGCCCTCCAGCAGCCAAAAGAACAATACCGCTTTCAACGGTCGCATTTGGTTCAAGTGATATAAAAGCATCTTGAGCGCCAGTGTTAACAATAGTCAAACCTAGACGCTCAAAATTATTCGGGACAATTTGAGAACTTGATGTCGACAAAGTTATAATACTTTTATTTGCCTGATACTTGCCTTCAAACTCCTGTTCAATCAGTTGCGTTAAAGCAGGTTTCCCCGGATTTGCCATTTTATGACCTCTTAATCAGATCGAGTATCACATTTTGAGAAGATGAAGTCCCTCCAATAATTTCAAGACTAGGCGGCGTAGATGTGTCGAAAGTACCCAAAACGCCATTATTACCATTTCGAAATTGTGTGAAGTTTTCCCGGGAAACAACATCAGTACAAAAGATACCAGGCCGAGTTACAGCCGATGCACCAATGAAGATCAGACGGGCAGCAATAAGACCGGCACCGTTAATACGCATACCGACGATATCATATTTGCCAACCGGCAACGTCTGAGATAGGGTAATAACTCCACTTGCCCAGCCATCGACTTTAGCCTGAATAGCAGTTGTCGCATATACGGGGAAGATCTTACCTTTCTGCACAGACGGCGCAGCATCTCCAAAGATAACAACACCATAAATACGTTGAGCAGTCGTACCATCACCACCGCCATCAGTGAAAAAATTCAAACCCTCATTGGTTTGAAGAGTTATGGGATTAGGGGTAAAATCCGAATAAAATTCACCCCCACTAAATGTCCCGGTAATATTGGCCGGCGTAATTTCAGGATAAAACAGCTCCCGCAAAGATGGCGAGCGTAACTGCTGCCTGGTTGCTGCCGCAGCCCCAGTAAAACCGGCACAAAACAGAACAAGATTGTATTTTGTGGGCACATAAAGATTATTACTACCAATAGTAATCGTAGGATCAGCTACAGGAGTAATAGACTGTAAAACACCACTGGATAAAACATTTGATGAAAAAACAACAAGATGCTGACTCATGATAGTATTTCTCCCTTAATCAACCAGCCTGACGTTTCGGCGCATTTTCCTTCATTGCGCGCATGAAAGCAGCAGCACGAGCAATAGAGGCTTCAATATCGCCCTTCGGAAGAGCATGCGCAGCAGCAGCAGCTTTATCAACAGCATCCAAAAGTGCTGAAATGTTGGCAACTTTGTTTGCTTTGACTCCGGCAACGCCCTGCGGAATACGAGGGATTCCCTTTTTGATCATGGACTCTTTCCATGAGGAAAGGGAAACTTTCGCTACATTCCGCGCCCAAACACCGGATGTGATAGCCTCGGTAAGTCGTGCCAGCATAAGGTCCTGAGCTTCGGCAGCTTTGATTCCAGGTGCTACACTTACCCGATTCACACCGGATGTAATATCAGCCCCGGCGGCACTCAAACGCCGTCCCCATTTTTCAATCCACTGTTCTGCTGTTACTTTCGCCATCTCTTTTCTCCTTTTTGATAATTATTAATTCTTTAGCAAATTACATGCCTGTTTAAAATTATATTAGGATCATTTATTAATTATGTCAATATTTAATTTATTGTTACATACCCCTATACCTGGCACGAATAATAATTAGTTCAAACTGGCACGATAAATAATCTTACAAATATGTAAGATTATTAATAGGTCTTTTAAAAGTCTTTTAGCAAATGGCCAATATTTTATGTAGTAATTCCGGTATGTTAGACGGAGGTTTAGGGCAGCCTAAGAAAGTGTCGCACAGCATACCCCC
>VAPE01028052.1_pt1 | contig 10874 bp, 9 predicted proteins | sample 3393911 | NCBI WGS metagenome assembly VAPE01 (sample SAMN08290436, study PRJNA428436) | hydrothermal vent metagenome | isolation source: Deep-sea hydrothermal vent chimney | place: Atlantic Ocean: South-mid Altantic Ridge | reverse complement strand
ATCATTACTTAGAATTTGAAAAAGATAAGCTTCCTTTTTCTAAAGGAGATGAAGTCCATCTAAAAATCGATTTAGAAAAAAGAAAACAAAATGCTGCTCTTCATTCAGCTGGGCATATTCTAGCTGCTCTTGCAGAAAAAAGCTTTCCTCAAATCTATCCAATAAAAGCACATCACTATCCAAAAGAAGCTAGAGTAACCTTTCGACAAAAAGATGAAACACCTCCTCTAAAAAAGCAACAAATTCAATCTCAACTCGAAAAAGATATGCAAAAAGCTATAGCTCAAAAAATTGCTATTAAAGAATTGATAGATGCAAAAGGAGAAAGAAAAATTCAAGTTGGAGATTTTACAGCTGTAGGCTGTGGTGGAACTCATTTAAAACATGCAGGGCAAATAAAAGATTTTTCAATCAGAAGCGTTCGTATAAAAAAAGGTGAAATAAAAATTGGTTATGATGCTTCTTTTAATCCAGAGAGTCTTTGATTTATATTCAAAAAAAATAAAATTTTAATTTTGAAAAAAAAATTTTATCTAGCTTGTTTTATAAGAAGCTGATTTTATCTGTAATTTTTTTATTAAACTTTTTCGCTATTTTTTTGTTTTTCTTTAAATTTTTCTTTATCTTTAAACTCCTCTTTAAAAGTAATTTTATCTTTATCTGCTGATACTTTTAGGCTTATTTTTTTATCAGGACTTAATAAAAGTTTTTCAGCTAAAGGATCTTCTAAATATTGCTCTATTGTTCTTTTAAGAGGTCTTGCCCCCATTTCAGGCTGATAGCCTTTTTCTACCAAAAATTCTTTAGCCTTGTCATCCAAAGTAATATCAATACCTTTTTTAGCTAATCTTTCTTGAAGCTTTTTGAATTCAAGATCGACGATATCTTTTAAAACCATTTTATCTAAAGTTCTAAAAATAACACAATTATCTAAACGATTTAAAAATTCTGGTTTAAAATGTTTTTTTACAGCACTATTGATTTTTTCTTGAATAGCTTTATAATCTAAATTATCTTGAGCTCCAAACCCAACTTCAGTTGATTTTCTAATCAAATCAGCACCTAAATTCGATGTCATTATAATAATTGTATTTTTAAAATCTATCTTTCTTCCAAGAGAATCAGTAAGTTTTCCCTCTTCCATGATTTGAAGTAAAAGGTTCATAACATCAGGATGAGCTTTTTCTACCTCATCAAATAATACTACACAATAAGGTCTTTGTCTTACTTGTTCTGTTAATTGTCCTCCTTCTTCATGACCTACATATCCAGGAGGAGATCCTGTCATTCTTGAAGCTGCAAATTTTTCCATATATTCAGACATATCGACTTGAATTAGAGCTTCTTCTCCACCAAATAGATGAATAGCTAAAAGACGAGCTAAATGAGTTTTTCCAACACCTGTTGGTCCCAAAAACAAAAATGATCCAATAGGTCTATTGGGATCTTTAATATCTGCTCTTGATCTTTTAATGGCTCTACAAACACTACGAACAGCCTCTTCTTGTCCAACTATATCTTTAAAAAGAATTTTTTCCATATTAAGAATTTTTTGAAGTTCAGATTGAGTAAGTCTTGATATAGGAATTCCTGTTTGTTTAGCTACAATTTGAGCAACCTCTTCATCATCAACAATAGCTTTGTGTTCTTCTTTTGATTGTTCTCTTTCTAATTTTATCGTTTGAAGTTTTGCTCTTAACTTTTTTTCTGAATCTCTAAGTTTAGCTGCTTTTTCATATTCTTGTTTTCCAATCGCTTCTTCTTTTGCAATTCGAAGAGATTCTATTTCTGTTTCATATTTTACAATTTCAGGAGGTTGATGCATAGTTGATATTCTAGCCTTTGCTCCCGCTTCATCCATTAGATCTATAGCCTTATCAGGTAAAAATCTACCAGATATATATCTATCAGACATTTCTACTGCAGCTTCTATTGCCCCTTCAGTATAAGTACAATTGTGATGTTCTTCATATTTAGATTTTAATCCATCCAATATAAGTTTGCTTTCTTCAATAGAAGGTGGCGATACTTGAATTTTTTGAAATCTCCTTTCCAAAGCTGCATCTTTTTCAATAAATTTTCTATATTCATCAATTGTTGTAGCTCCAATACATTGTATTTCCCCTCTAGATAACATTGGTTTTAAAATATTAGATGCATCGATAGCTCCTTCAGCTGCACCAGCTCCTACAATTGTATGAAGCTCATCGATAAAAAGTAAAACATTTCCATTTCTTTTAATCTCATCCATAACTGCTTTTATTCTCTCTTCGAATTGCCCACGATATTTTGTTCCAGCAATCATCAATGTCAAATCTAAAGATATCAATCTTTTTTTTCTCAAAATATCTGGTACATCACCATTAACAATAGCGTGGGCTAAACCTTCAACTATCGCTGTCTTTCCTACTCCTGCTTCTCCTATCAAAACAGGATTATTTTTTCTTCTTCTGCATAAAATCAAAATTAATCTTTCGATCTCTTTTTTTCTACCAATTACCGGATCCATCTTGCCTTCTCTTGCAAGTTCGGTTAAATCATGTCCATAAGCTCTAAGAGCTGGCATCTTATCATTAGCTTTCTGATCTTGAACTTTAGAAGAGCTAGAAGAAGATGAGCTACTTCCCATAGGAGGAAGTTGCAAGTTAAATGTCTCTAACTCTTTTAAGATTTCTTTTCTAACCTCTTTTAGATCGATCCCCATGTTTTCTAATACCTGAGCAGCAACGCCATCTACTTGACGAAGAAGAGCAAGCAAAAGATGCTCTGTACCAACATAGTTATGATTTAAATTAGCAGCTTCTTCATTAGCAAACTCAAAAACTTTTTTTACCTTTGCTGTAAGAGCTGGATCTGCATAGGCTTGCATCTCTGGACCAAAACCTACTATCTTTTCGATTTCGCTTCTAATAACGTCGTAACTTAAATTAATGTTTCTCAATACGTTAACAGCAATTCCTTGGCCTAATTTCAAAAGACCTAGTAAAATATGTTCAGTTCCTAAGTAGTTGTGATTCAGTCTTTGAGATTCTTTTTTGGCAAGCTTTATCACTTGTTTTGCTCTATTAGTAAATTTATCAAACATGAAGCTACCCATTTTTTTGCATTATATTTTTTATTTTACCTGGATTTTATTTTTTTGTAAATTTATCTTTTAAGAAGCTTTTATTTTGTAAGTCTTTATAAATAACAAACTTACAATCAAAATTGTTTTGTAAAAATCTAAAAAGCTTCAAAGTGAAAATCAAAAGCTGATCACAGGCCAAAATTCGAATCGAAAAGAGTTTTTCTTTTTATTTATGGGATTAAAAACTATGTTTTTTCGAGAAGTTTTTGCCTTTTTAAGTCATCAAATCGATATTTTAAAATCTTTGATAATTCTTTTTGCATTTTTCCAAGCACCTCAAAGTCAAGACCCAAAATCAAGAAAAAAATAGTATATTTTTCCTATAGCTTAGGCGCTTGGACTTTTTTATATTTTTTAGCACTATTATACGAGTAAAATATATCTAACCTTCATTGAAAAATTTTAAACTTTTACTAAGAGCTTACTGTAGCGATAAAGTTTAACACCTTTATTTTTCAAACACATTTATCTATTTCATTTATATCTATACTCAAATAAATTCAAAAATCAGCTAATAAAAGAATGATTAGCTGCAGTCTTGAAAATTTTTCATCGATTTTTCAAGTTTTTCGATATACTTTTTAAGTTTAATATATCTAAAAAGTAGTAGAAAAATAGCTTTTGTAAAATCAACAATTTCGAGCTATATAAATCTAAAAAACTTGAAAAAACTCTCTTAGATGTTTTTCTTTATCATTCTATTTTTGAATTTACTTGGTTTTTTTCTAAATTAAGCTTATTAAATCAGACAAAACATCGATGTATGTTAAATGAAGCTCAGAATTTAGCTATAAACATGAGTTTTATGAAAAAATACTGCCACAACAAAAGACATTATAGTAAATTTAATTTTTTGGAATAATAACTAGTAGTATAATCCTTCCAAAACAAATAAAGATAAGAAAATAATTATAAACAAGTGAACTTTTACAAAATTAGTTTTTGCTGCTGAAACTCACTTTATTTAAGTTAATCTTCTATCTTGATATAAAAATAAAAGTTTTCATATTCTTTCATCAAAAAATCATTAAAATGATAAAAATCTTAGACACCAAAAAAAAGTCAGCAAAAAATAATATGAAAATAGACGAAGATCTTTTAGATAATCTAAAAGATAAACCAATTTTACATTTTTATGATTGGGAAAAAGACTCCATTACCTATGGATATTTTATAGATATTAAAAAATATATAAATCTAAAAAAAGCCAAAGAAAAAAATTTAGTTTTAGCAAAAAGACCAACTGGAGGTGGAATAGTATTTCATATTTGGGATATTGCTTTTTCTTTTTTAATGCCAAAAGATCATAAATATTTTTTTTTAGATCCTTTAAAAAATTATGAATTTGTAAATAATCTAATTTTGCAAACACTAGAAAAATTTTTAATCAAAAAGGAAAAAAATTCCAAATTTTATAGTTTAGCAAAAATTGATCATCTCAATAAAAATAAAAGTTTTGATGATTTTTGTATGGCAAAACCAACTAAATATGATGTTGTATATAAAGGAAAAAAAATAGCAGGAGCATCTCAAAGAAGAAAAAAAACAGGTTATCTCCATCAATCTAGTATATGCCTTATAAAGCCAGATTTCAACTATCTAAAAGATGTTTTGATCGAAAAAGATACTGCAAATGTTATTTTTAATAACTCTTTTCCAATTTTTTTAAATGATAATAAAAATATTGATGAGAAAAGAAAAGTAATAAAAAAAAGATTAATTAGCACTTTTCTAAATCAATTTTCATAAAAATTGCAACCATTTATACTCAAGTAAATCAGCTAATAAATGCAAGTTTTAGCTGCAAAAACTAATCTTGTAAAAGCTCATTTTTGTTATAATTATTTTCTTATCTTTATTTGATTTGGAAAGATCATAACATTGCTTTGAAAAGTCATACTACTTAGCTATTCAAAAAATTAAATCTACATGTCTTTTGTAGTGATAGTATTTTTCATGAAACTCACGCTAATAAAAGAAAGATTTAGCTGCAATCTTGAAAATTTTTATCGATTTAGTTTTTTCGACATATACCTTAGAAAATTCAAAAATGGGATTTAAAAAAAAATTATCTTTAAGCTTGAAAATTGTTTTATAGACTTTTTCAAGTTTTTTCGATACAGTGTAGTTTTGAAAACTTTTATTAATGAGAGTTTCATAAAATACTATAATCGAAAAAGATTAATAAAATCGTTTGAAAAAAACTTTGATTTTTAAAATAATTTTTGAAAAATATAAATCATCTGATTTTTCCAAGAGGTGGAACGCTTAGTTGCGCCTCCCAATTTTTAATAAATTTTAAAAGATGGACTTTTCCAGGATGTTGATGAATAAAATCTAAAGTTTTTTTATCTCTTGTAAGATGAGCTATCTTTGCAAGTAAATGCAGATGTCTTTTGTCATCTGAAGCAAATAAAAAAAATAGAGTTTTTACTTTTTGACCATCTAAAGCCCCATATTCTATGGGTTTATTTAGATAAACTACATTTACTACATCATAAGATTTTGGAAGTAAAAAATCTCTAGTATGAGGTACTGCTACTGAATGATTTAAAGCAGTAGGCATCAACCTTTCTCTATCCAACAAAAGCTCAGTTAAAACATTAGCATCTAAAGATAGATTTTTAGCAAAGATTTTGACAGCAGCTTTTATTACATCTTCTTTATTTGTTCCATAAATGTTATTTATAACTGTACCCTTATATAAAGCTCTAAATAAAGAATAAGCTTGAGTCCCTATCTTTCGTGCTACTATTTTTTTTGCTTTTTCACTTTTAAGGTTAATCAGATCTTTATTTTCTTTAAGTTTTTCTTTTTGCATTTTTGATCTCATCACCCAATTTTCTATCTCTGATCTTGAAAATCTAATTTGATTGCCTAATTTATAACCTGGAATTTTTCCTTCTTGAACCCACTTTTTGATCGTTGTTTCATGAACATTTAAAAGCTCAGATACATCTTTAATTGTTAAATCCATTTTTATTCCTTTTAATCTAAATCTACTTTAATACCATAAAAATTAAAACAATTGAAGATTTTTTTAAAAAAAAAATTAAAATTGATTGAAATATTTTTTAATCTGGTGTTTAGATGTAGCCGTTAAAATACTTTTTCTAAGATAATCGTTTTTTATAGCAATAGTTAATTTTGACAAAAGTTTTAAATATTCATTTTGTTTACAGTCAGGTCCACCTATCATAAAAACTAACCTTACCGGTAAATTATCTATCGAAGGCCAAGTTATTTTGCTATCTTTTTGAATACCCATAGCTATAAAAAAATCATCCAATGTATTCATTTTAGCATGAGGCAGAGCAACTCCCATACCAATCCCTGTAGAGACAATCTTTTCTCTTTCTATAATCTTTTTATAAAATCGATTTGGATCTTTTAAAATTTTTGATCTTTGCAAAAGATCTATCAACTCTAAAATAACATCATTTCGATTTTTAGCTTTTAAAAAAGTAATATTATTAACATCTAGATAATCAGAAATTTTTATTTCTGTTTTTTTTTTAAACCGACACAAAAAATCTGTAAAACTTTTAGCTTTTTTAATGCGTCCCAGTATGGCCAAAGCCGCCCTCCCCTCGATTGGATAGAGATAATTTTTTAACTTTTATAAATTTAGCTCGATATATTGGAGCTATTATCATCTGAGCTATTCTCATTTTTTTAGTAATCTTAAAAATATCATTTGAATGATTTATCAAAATAACTTTTATCTCCCCTCTATAGTCTTGATCAATGGTACCAGGAGAATTTAAAACAGTAACTTTATGTTTTAGCGCTAAAGAACTTCTAGGTCTAATTTGAATCTCAAAATTTTTAGGGATTTCAACAAAAATTCCTGTAGGAATCAATACAGATTCATGAGGCAATAGTTCTATATCATCTAAAATATCTGCTTTTAAATCTGCTCCCGCAGAACTATCCGTCGCATAAATTGGAATTAAATCATCAGAATCATCTTTTGTAATTATTTTAATTTGCACTCTATTCATTTATTTAACTACTTGGTTTCAACTATTTAACTATAATTGAGCTCTTTGCTTTCCCTTAGATACATTTTTTGAATTATTCATAAAAAAATCAATAAAAAAAGCAATTTTTTTCTTTAATTCGTTTCTCTTTACAATCAAATCAATCATTCCCTTTGCTAATAAAAACTCAGATTTTTGAGCACCATCTGGAAGCTTTTGATTTATCGTTTGTTCTACTACTCTAGGGCCTGCAAAAGCAATCAAAGCTTTAGGTTCTGCTATTATTATATCACCCAAAGAAGCAAAAGAAGCTATCACCCCACCTGTTGTAGGATTTGTAACGATAGATAGATATAAAAGTTTAGCCTCATCTAACTTTGTCAAAGCGGCTGATGTTTTAGCCATCTGCATTAAAGATAAAATAGATTCTTGCATTCTTGCTCCTCCCGATGCAGATACGATGACTAAAGGTAATTTCTTTTCAATGGCATATTCGATTAATAAAGTGATTTTTTCCCCTACAACAGATCCCATCGATCCTGCCATAAAATTAAAATCTAAGATTCCTATTGCAACTTGTTTAGCATTAATCTTTCCAACTCCGACTTTTATTGCTTCATCATTTTTTGATTTATCAAAAGCATCTTTTAATCTTTTTGAATATTTTTGAGTATCTACAAATTTCAAAGGATCTTTTGGCTTTATATTTGTATACATTTCAACAAAAGAATTCTCATCTAACAAAAGATCGATTCGCTGATTAACGCTAAGTCTATAATGATAATCGCACTTTGGACAACAATTTAAATTATCTTTTAACTCATTTGCATGGATCATATCTAAGCAATTTGTACACTTAATCCAACCACTATAGCTATCTTTTTTTGTACTTTTTATCTTAATTTTTGGCTTTGATCTCGAAAAAAGTCCCATAAAATCTATCTTTCTTAATTCAATTTAGTATTATTTTACCTAATTTCAATAAATTGAACAAGAATATTATTTTATGATAAGCTCTTAAAAATTAATAACTTATTTAAAAATAAAAATGTTTTTTAATATCAAGTAATAATTTTTTTATAACGACTTTCGATTTCTTGCCAATTTAATATTTTCCAAATTTCTTTTATAAACTCAGCTCTAGCATTTTTATATTTCAAATAATATGCATGCTCCCAAACATCGATACAAAAAATGGGAAAAATTCCTCTAGCACTCAATAGATCGTGATTTTGACAAGTATGTATGACCAAAGATTTATTTTGTCTACTAAAACCTAGCCATCCCCAACCCGAGCCTTGAACTAAAGTAGATTTATTACTTAAAAGTTCTTGAAATTTTTCAAAAGAACCAAAATCATTTTCGATAGCTTTATAAATTAAATACTCTTTTTTTAAATCTCCTCCACCATTTTTAATAGGAGCTAAAATCTGCCAAAAAATAGAGTGATTGATATGGCCTCCTCCATTGAACTTGATAGCGCTTTGAAGTTCTATCATTTTTTCAGCATCTTTTTTCTTTTCAGCTTCATGATATTTTTCTAAAGCTTCATTCAATTTTACAACATATGCTCTATGATGCTTATCATGATGAATCTTTAACATTTCAGCAGTTATAACAGGTTCTAAATCACCATAATCATATTTTAAATCTGGCAGTTTATAATTAGACATAATTTTTCTCCTTTTAATAAAATTTTAAAACTTTAATAACAAAAATTTTTTTATAAATTTTCTTTTATAAGTTTAAAAAATCACCTTTAATATATCACTTAAAATTTTAAAAACTTGAAAAAAGTTTTTAAAATTGCAAAATAGCTATAGTAAAAAGTAAATCTTTTATCGATTTTTTTGCTAAATAAATTCAAAAATAGAATAAGAAAAAAATTTAGCTCAAGTTTTTATCGATTCTTTATTTCCGATATATATATTCAACTAAATTCAAAAATCCGATAAAAAAATTTACAATCCATCTAAAATCAACTCTTTATACTCAAGTAAATTCAAAAATCGCTAAGTATAAGAAAGATTTAGCTGCAGCTTTGAAGATTTTTTATCGATTCTTCAAGTTTTTCTGATATATTTTTCTAGTTTTTTAATATAATTTAAAAGAACATCTAAAAATAGATTTTTTTATATATCAATCGTGAATTGAAATAAAAATATATTTTCATGAAATTATTTAAATCATTTTATTTGCTAAGATGATCTATAGCATCTTCTACAACATCAACGGGAAAAATATTTATCTTTTGCTTTAATAAAGATGAAATTTCTTTCAAGTTTTGTCTTGGAAGTAAAATATTTTCAAATCCCATATTAATAGCTTCTTTAACTCTAGACTCAACTCTACTAATAGCTCTTATCTCACCAGACAACCCTACTTCACCTATAGCTACAGTATTAGCAGATAGATTTCTATTAGAAAAAGAAGATGCCATTGCCAACAAAATCGCTAAATCGATAGCAGGCTCTTTTATTTTCATTCCTCCGGCAATGGATACAAAAACATCCATATCCTTGATGTGAAAATGAATCCTTTTTTCTAAAACAGCTAAAAGTAAAGATAATCTGTTTTGATCAAGCCCAGAGCACTTTCTAGTTGGTATAGAAAAACCACAAGAAGCTACTAATGCTTGCACTTCTATCAAAATCGCTCTAATACCTTCTATAGTCGATGCTATAATCGTACCTGGCAGATTTTTATTTTTTTTCTCTAAAAAAAGAGCAGAAGGATTTGATATTTCATAAAGACCTTTTTCTGTCATTCGAAAAATTGCTATATCATCGGTTGGTCCAAATCTATTTTTTACAGATCTAAGAAGTCTAAAACCATTTTGTTTTTCTCCTTCAAAATCTAATACGACATCGACTATATGTTCTAAAACTTTAGGACCTGCAATATCACCTGTTTTAGTGACATGACCTATTAAAAATGTAGTTATACCATAACCTTTTGCAATGTGCATAAACTCTGTTGTAAGTTCTCTTAATTGAACGATAGATCCAGGCGATGATGAGATCTCTTGTTTATATAGGATTTGAATAGAATCGACTATTAAAATATCTGGTTTTATTTGATCTATTTGAAATTTTATAGAGCTAAAGTTTGTCTCTGAATAGATATATATATCATCGCTTTGAACATTAATTCTACTAGCTCTTAAAGTAGTTTGCTCTAAAGATTCTTCTCCAGAGATATAAAGAACTTTTAACCCTTTTAAAGCTAAAATATTTGAAAGTTGTAATAAAAGAGTTGATTTTCCAATACCTGGATTTCCTCCTATCAAAATCAAAGAACCTTGAGCTATACCTCCACCAAAAAGACGATCTAAATGTGGAAAACTAGTTGAAAATCTTTTAAAAGTTCCTATTTTTATATCTTTTAATTTTTTAGGAGTTGAATCAATTTTTTTAGCTTCGAATCTTTTAGCTTTTTCATTAATTTGTACTTTTTCAAAAAAAGAGTTCCAAGAAGAGCAATTTAAACAACTTCCTGTCCATTTACTTTGAGTAAATCCACAGCTAGAACATTCCCAAACATTTTTTTTTAATTTTCCATTAATCATTTTTTTCCTCAAAACTTTTTAAATTTAAAATATCATATGCATTTTTAGCAGCTTGCATTTCAGCTAGTTTTTTAGAACTTGCAGAACCATAAGCTATTTGTTTATCATTTATAATTACAACAACATCAAATATCTTTTGATGCTCCGGACCTTCTTCTTTTAAAATTTTATATATAGGCGGTTTTTGATATTTTTT
>VAPE01022022.1_pt1 | contig 10874 bp, 10 predicted proteins | sample 3393911 | NCBI WGS metagenome assembly VAPE01 (sample SAMN08290436, study PRJNA428436) | hydrothermal vent metagenome | isolation source: Deep-sea hydrothermal vent chimney | place: Atlantic Ocean: South-mid Altantic Ridge | reverse complement strand
TGAGGGCGTATCAAAGGACCAGGCCGAAGCGGCGCGGTGGTACCGCAAGGCGGCCGAACAGGGGGTTGCCTCCGCCCAGTACAACCTGGGTGTGGGTTACGCCAACGGTGAGGGCGTATCAAAGGACCTGGCCGAAGCGGCGCGGTGGTTGCGCAAGGCGGCCGAACAGGGGGTTGCCTCCGCCCAGTGCAACCTGGGTGTGTGTTACGCTCACGGTGAGGGCGTATCAAAGGACCTGGCCGAAGCGGCGCGGTGGTACCGCAAGGCGGCCGAGCAGGGTGATGCCGACGCCCAGTACCACCTGGGTGTGCGTTACGCCAACGGTGAGGGCGTGTCAAAGGACCAGGCCGAAGCGGTGCGGTGGTTTCGCAAGGCGGCCGAGCAGGGTCATGCCTCCGCCCAGGCCGCATTGAAACGTCAAAAAAAGTCCTGTTTTATTACCACGGCAGTATGCCGTACATTGGACATGCCTGATAACTGCCGTGAACTTGAAACGCTTCGTTCCTTCCGCGACACATTCATGCAACAGACACCGCAACGCCAGGGCGAGGTGAAAGAATACTACAAAATTGCCCCGGTGATTGTTGCGGCGATCAATAATCAGCCTGATGCGGATGCACTTTGGCGTGAACTTGCCCGGAAATTCATTTTCCCCTGCGTAAGACTTGCAGACGGCCGGCAATTCGCTGAAACGCATCGTCTCTATAGAATTATGATGAATGAATTGTGTATGAAATACCTGCCGGACACGATCGGCAGCAACATCAATACGTCCCGGGAAAGGAGATAAAAATGACAATTGGCGACCTGTTCAAATCAAAAAAGGATCGTGTGTACGAGGAGACGAAGAAACGCCGCAAGGCCTTCCGCGAGGCGGAGAATGCGGTAGATGTGGTCAGGGGCCGCATTGCAAAACTCAAGCAAGACCGCGACAAATCATGGAACGAAGCGCGGCAGTATCTTAAAGACGGCCAGAAAGCGGCCGCTCAACGCGGACTTCAGGCCTGCCGGGCCGGTGAGATGCTCATGGCCAAACTGGAGATGAAACGCTGGGTTTTCGAGCAGCTTCTCAGCAAGCTCGAGCTGGCCAAGAGCGACCAGGATTTCACCCGGGCCCTCGGTGCCATCAACACCGTCGTCCAGATTGATCCCGAGGCCGTTGCCGACGTACTCGACGAGGTCCAGGACAAACTCGGCGAGCAGGTCGATACCGACAAGATCTGGGAGAATGTCTACGGCAAGGAAATGGCAGGCGTCGAGACCCAGATGACCGACGTCATCCCCTCGATCGAAGACATGGAGAAGCAGCTGAATGACGAGGTCGCGGCGGATCTCGGCGGTTCCAGGCCGATGCAAGCGACAGAAGAAAGCGAGGCCGGCTCCAGCGTCAAGCAGCGGATTGGCGAAGGCCGCAAACGACTTAAGGAGCTATTGGACGGGGAGGGAGACAAATGAGCTTCATCGCCGACAAGAAGCGCGAACACGAATCAGCAGCCGAGCAGGCGCTGGTCGAGAAAGACTACGCCAGGGCCTTCTTTCACACTGCCAAGGCCGCCGAGTATGGCCTGACTTTAGCCGAGCAGAGCGAGGGCAAAATCGCACAGCGTTATGTCGAGGATGCCTTCGAACTGATCGACATTGCCGGCCAACTCAAAAAAAAGGCGTCAACCCGGGCGCCGGCAGAAACTAGAAAAGCCCTGTCGGAAGCCGGCGGTGAAGAGGATTCGCCCAAGACCCACTGGGAACTCAAGCAAAAGCCAACCGAAAAGCTTAATGACGTGGCAGGTCTTGATGACGTAAAGCAGGAATTACGCGAAAAGGTCATTGAACCGTTCCTGCATCCGGAACTCTACGAGCGCTTTAAGGTGCGCGGCGGCGGCGGCATCCTGATGTACGGTCCGCCAGGCAACGGCAAGACCTTCGTCGCCAAGGCCATTGCCGGCGAGCTCGAAGCCGCGTTTTTCAATGTTAATGCCTCGCAAATTAAGGACAAGTATGTCGGCGAGACTGAAAAAAACCTCCAGCGCCTGTTTGACGAGGCCCGCACCCAGGACCGATCGGTCATTTTCCTCGACGAAGTCGATCACCTGCTGGCCAGGCGCGGTAACCGTAAAGTCGGAACAGTGGCCCAGTTTCTCTCGCTGACGGACGGCCTGATCAAAAACACGAATTGCCTGCTGGTTCTCGCGGCCACCAACAAGCCCTGGATGCTGGACGAGGCAGTTATCCGTCCCGGCCGTTTGGGGACCCATATTTATGTCGGCCCCCCGGACGCCCCTGCCCGCGAGGCCATTATCGCGTTCAATTTGAAAGATGTGCCCGTCGCAGGTGACGTGTCAATCGCGGAAATCGCCGCCAAGACCAACGGCTACAGCGGTGCCGACATAGCGGAGCTGAGCGACCGGGCCAAGCGTGCGGCCCTGAACCGCCAACTGCTCACCGGCAACAAGGAAAACGTCCTGCCGGATGATTTTGCTGCAGCGATTCAGAAGGTTCTCCCATCAATTACAGCCGAGCTGTTAAAACAGTTCGAGTCATGGCGCGATGCCGGACACAAGCCGGATGATGCCGGGGATGACCAATAAAACGACTTTTTACGAGACCATCAGTTTTTAATAATGCAAGACTGTCCCTATTTTTAAAGGAGGCTGTTCATGCGTCATAAAATTATCACACTTGCTCCCCTGGCGATTGCTGTTATCGTACTCTTGGGAGCGTGTGCGCCCGCAAGGATCACCGCTCCAAATATAAGGGCCTCGGTAAAAACACTCGCGTTAAAAACCGGTCATGATGACGCTCTCCACAGCAACCTGCGAATGACCCTGCTCGAGCCCCCTGAAAAGAATGTACATTCTTACGCCTTCCTGTTTGGCGACCAACGTAATTCTGCAGCTTGGGTAGCTGCCGGGTGTAATAAAGCGGCTCAAGCGGTCTTTGGCAGCATTGGTTCAATTTCCGGAGAAACAACATTTTCTCCCCACCTGATTGCTCGTATCAAGAAGGTTAGCTGTAGCCAGGGCGCTTTTGCGAAGAATATAACTTGTATGGCATCGATGGACCTATATTGGGGGGCGGGGGGGGTTATCAGAACCTATAAAGCAAAAGCAATTAAGGGTACTTTCACCTATAATAATTTACTCTATAATGGCATCTATAATTCCTACGTAAAAATATTTGAATCTATCACAAAACAAATGTTATCCGACCAATCACTCGCCCCGTATTTTGACCACGGATTTGACGACTCTCCAGCCTCGGCCATATTGGCTCAGGCACGCTCGCGTGGATACGCTTCAGAGAACGAGATCAAGTCCGCGCTCTCCCTCAGGTCAGACCCTTTGAACCTGATGAACGCGTTTATACTCGACTCGCTTCTTCCCTTCCCCAGGGAGAGGGATCAGGCAATCGAGCAAGGCAATATTCGGCGCGTACAATCTGTAAGCCGCCAGTGGCGCAACTGGCTCAAACAGTGCCGGGGGCATGTCTCGCAAAAGGCGGAAAACAGCATAAAGAAGCAGCTTGCCTCCCTGGACAAGCTGGACCGCCAATTTAACGACCCGGCATTGGGGGAACTTACCATGAAACTTGCCAAGGCCATCAAGCAGGAGCGATGGAAGGATGCAAAGGATATACAATCATTGATTCAGGAAATGAGGCAGCCCAAATCCATGGCGGTGCAGACTGTCCACAATGCGCAAGACCAATCAGGCGGCGGGGACGAGAAGTGTGAACAGGCTCAACAAGACTACAATCAAGCGGCAGCAGCATATGAGGCTGCAAAAAATAGCAGAGGCTCAAGCCGATTAGCCCAAGGTCTAGGAATTCTTGGCATATTAAGTCCTGATGCTGATAATCACGTTTTGGGGGCATTATTTTCTAGTGAAGGCAGGTATAGCGCAGATGATGCTCAGGCCGACATGAACCATGCGTTGCGCTTAATGCTGGCTGCGAAATCGAGAATGGCTATTGAGTGTAGCAACTGATCTTTTGGAAGAAATGCAGGAGCAGGACGTCCTTTGTACCTATTATTCGCGATAGAGCGGCAGGCAGACCATGACTGGCTGATCCTGATCAGGCGAGGAGTGACACATGTTGAAATGGCCATTATCCATCATTTACAGACTGGGAGCAATTGTTCTGATCGGCTACATCGCCTGGCTGGGCTGGGCAAACCTCGGGCCGCGAAAGCCTGAAATCGGGCCGGTTCGCCAGGAACTGGCAGACAAGATTATTCCCAACATCGTCGAAGACATCAGGATCTCCAGGGGGAACATCCGCCAAGCCGCTCTCCTCCATTTCAGAAACGACCCAACCGATTACTTCACCAACAGACTTCGCCGCACCATTGAACAACGAGGCGTCCTCGACCTCCGGGACACAACCGTTCTCTACAAGGCGCGCGATCTTCTGCGCCTGCGCCACACCTCCTGCGCCACAACGGCCGCAGCCGTGGCCGCAGGCCGCAAACTTGACACGCAGGGTGTGCTGTACGGCGTTATCCACGCCTTCGAATCCTATCCCGGCGGTTCGAAAATCGACGTCGAGATTCACCTGGTCGACGTGGCAACCGGCCGGCCGGTCTTCACCAGGCACTACCGCCTGGAGCAGACCGCAGCCGCAGCCGCAGTGAAGGCCACGGCTCAGAAGACTGCGCAGTCGTTCCCGTGGTTCCGGAGTCTCTTGGGCTGGTTCATCGCCGTGCTGCTCCTGCCTGTCTTTACCATCGCCTTCATCCGCACCATGGTCAGCAAGGGGTCCAACATGAGTAACGCCTTCGTTCTTTGCGTTTACACGCTTGCCGATGCCTTATTGGCCTGGCTCCTGGTCGGCGCGGCTCTGAACTCCTGGCTCCCGGTGCTGGTCTTCATCGTCGCCGTGACAGTGGCCTTTCTCTACAATGTCCGTATCATGACCTTTGCCTTGCGGCTGGAGGAATAATAGCAATGGGCAACAAATGGGCCGTCCTGATCGGCATCAATGGTTATCACGAGAGCCTGGGACGGCTGAAATACTGTGTCAACGATTGCCGAAGGCCGGCCAGCCGAGGCATTACAATATAGACTTGATTGTTACAGGGACAGGGTTCAATATGCTGACTTGTGGAATCAATGGCGCAAGAGAATATGAATTTGGTCGTTTAATCAAGGTTTGTCCATGAAGAAATATGCATTATTGATAGGCATCAATGGCTACCAGCTGCTTGGCAAAGTGAAATACGCCCGCCAGGACGCCGAAGCTGTTGCGGAGGCGCTGTGCCGGTACTACGGGTTTACGGACCAGGACATTACCTTGATGTCCTGCCGGGGCGAAGGCGCCACGCTGGGGTTGTCGCGTTACATCGAGCATGCCTTGATGAGCCTGACGGACATGCACGATCTCGGCCTGCTGGTATTCGGGTTCTGGGGCCATGGATTCTCACCGGCGCCGGGTGAGCGTTATCTGTGCGGGGTGGACACCATGGCGGATGACCTCAGGCGGACAGCCATCAGTTTCGACGTCGTCAAAAGCAAGCTGGCCCAGGTACAGGCAGAAAACACCCTGTTGATGCTCGATTGCTGCCAGAACCGGCCGGCAGGCCGGGCGGCGGCCGCCGCCCCGATGACCAGGGGCGAGGAGGCCGCGCTGACATCTCTTGCCCGTGATATCCAGGTGGCCCAGCGAGACCGGCGCCCCAAGTGCATCCCCACCGTCGCCATTCTCAACGCCTGTGGTGAAGGCCAGAAGGCCTATGAATGGGATTCCCGCGGTCACGGCATCTTCACGGCCCACCTGCTCGATGCTTTTGCCAAGGGATTCGGCAGCATTGCGCCGCTATCGTCCTGGACCGTCGATCGCGTCTCCGGGACGGCCAGGAAAATCCATCACCAGGAACAGGTACCGTTTATTACGATCGAGGGTAAAGGTGATATTGCGCTGCCTGTTTCCGGGAGCGCGGCGGGCATTGCACCTCCGGCCCGGCGCCCCGGACTGCCTGCGCAGCCGATCATCTCCCCCCCTCCCCTTCCCGCCGCTTCGGTCGAGTGGTGGGCGGTGATCGACGGGCAAAAGCTGGGTCCCCTGGATAAATCGACGATGCGCAAAATGATTGCCGGCGGCACGATTACCGGCGATTCATTGTGCTGGCGAAAGGATATGGATCGATGGCGGCCGGTTGCCGGGACGCAGGAATGGGGGGCATCATTCGGGGCGGAGCCGGCCGGGCAGGCCAAGCCGGGGAATACCAAGCAGGATGAGGGGCGGCTGCGGCAAGCCATAGCTGATGACATCAGGCAGTGCCAGGCAGCACTCCTCACCGGTAAGGGGTCGAGAGATTACCTGGAAAAAGTCCACCAGGCCCGGTTCGCCAAGTGGCAGCGTGCCGCTGAACTCGGCTGGCCCGAAGGACAATGGCTTATCGGTCGCTGCTATGATATGGGGCTGAGCGTAGCAAAGGACCAGGCAGAAGCGATGAAATGGTACCGCAAGGCGGCCGGGCAGGGGTATGCCGCCGCCCAGTACACCCTGGGTGTTTGTTACTCCTATGGTCGCGGGGTGGCAAAGGACCAGGCAGAAGCGGTCAAGTGGTACCGCAAGGCGGCCGGGCAGGGGTATGCCCCCGCCCAGTACAACCTGGGTGTTTGTTATGCCAATGGTGACGGGGTGGCAAAGGACCAGGCGGAAACGATGAAATGGTACCGCAAGGCGGCCGAGCAGGGACATGCCTCCGCCCAGTACAACCTGGGTGTTCGTTATGCCAATGGTGACGGGGTGACAAAGGACCAGGCTGAAGCGGTCAAGTGGTACCGCAAGGCGGCCGAGCAGGGACATGCCGCCGCCCAGTTCAACCTGGGTCGGTGTTACTACCATGGTGACGGGGTAGCAAAGGACCAGGCCGAAGCGGTGAAATGGTACCGCAAGGCGGCCGAGCAGGGAGATGCCCCCGCCCAGTGCAACCTGGGTGTTTGTTACGACTATGGTCGCGGGGTGGCAAAGGACCAGGCGGAAACGATGAAATGGTACCGCAAGGCGGCCGAGCAGGGACATGCCGCCGCCCAGTTCAACCTGGGTGTTCGTTATGCCAATGGTGACGGGGTGGCAAAGGACCAGGCGGAAACGGTGAAGTGGTTCCGCAAGGCGGCCGGGCAGGGACATGCCCCCGCCCAGTACAACCTGGGTGTTTGTTATGCCAATGGTGACGGGGTGACAAAGGACCAGGATGAAGCGATGAAGTGGTACCGCAAGGCGGCCGAGCAGGGAGATGCCTCCGCAAAGGCCGCATTAGAACGTCGAAAAAAGTCTGGTTCGTGCTTCATTACCACGGCAGTGTGTCACACACTGGGTATGGCCGATAACTGTCGTGAGCTTGAAGTTCTGCGTTCCTTCCGCGACACATTCATGCAGCAGACACCGCGGCGCCGGGACGAGGTGAAAGAATACTACGGAATTGCCCCGGTGATCGTAGCGGCAATCAATCAGCAGCCGGATGCGGATGAACTCTGGCGCGAGCTTGCCCGCCGGTTCATTCTCCCCTGCGTAAAACTTGCAGACGGGCGGCAATTCGCTGAAGCGCACCGTCTCTATGGAATCATGGTTAATGAGTTGCGGATGAAATACCTGCCAAGCACGACCGGCAGCAACACAAATACGTCCCGGAAAAGGAGATAAAAATGGCAATTGGCGACCTGTTCAAATCAAAACTGTTCAAATCAAAAAAGGAGCGTGAGCACGATGAGATGAAGAAACGCCGCAAGGCATTCCAATGCGCCTGGCGCGTGTGGAAATCCTCCCACGCCAAGCTTGTCCTTGTGAAGTTTGAGGTGCCCGGGCCGACAGAAGGAGGACAGTCCGATGCCGTCTGACGCAGTGTTAATGGCCTACGTCCGGCGGGTGATCAAAACCGGGGCGAAGCAGGTCGAACTGCCGGGCGACCTGACGGCCAACGCAACGGAAGAGACCTTGAACGAAATCCGCAAGCTCTGCAAGCTGTGCGGGGTGAGGATCGTGGTGCAGACATAAGATAGTGCCCATCCGGAAACGGTTTTTTTGCCCAATCTCTGCGTTATGCTCAAAAAATAATCCTCGGAATATCACTTATATGATGGACTCGTAAAAACCCTGAATCTTCATCACACCGTCATCCTCGCGCAGGCGGGAATCCATTAATATCAACGAACGATGGATCCCCGCCTGCGCGAGGATGACGAATAAAATAACTTTTTACTAGTCCATCTTTTGTAACAGGACACAATAAAATGAACAACGCGATATACCTATACAAGAATCCGCTTATCTTCATCCCGATGATAGCGATGTTTGTCATCATCTTCGGGATCGTTTTTCGGTCGTTGAGAGAAATTGATATATTTCCAGCGGGATCGCGACTGGTTATCGCCCTGTGCGTCACGACCCTGGCCATGTACGGCATGAACCAGACGCTCATCCGGGCCGTCGCCAATCAATATACGGCTATGGGAGTGACTATGCTGTTCGGCCTGGCCGTGCTGTTGCTTGCCGCCTGGATCGGCCTGACCGTCAAGACGCGGAAGCGCCTCCGCCGGTCACAAAAAGATGATGAGGAACGGAAATAACAAGGTTCGGCTGAACAGCCATTCTTACGGAGGAATAAACCATGAACAAAGGCGAATCTTTGAAAACGAAGTCTACGTCCTGTTGGCGATGCGGAATCATTGTGGTTCTTGTCCTGACGGCGGTATTTGGTTACTGGCTGGCAGGAAGGTATTTCGTTATCCATAATGATGGGGTTTCGGTAGTGGCGAAGCAGTCGCTGGCTTTTCGAGGTACGTTTGTCGATGTACGCGGCTGGCAATTAGACGATTTTCAACAACATCCGGCTCTACGCGCTGCGCTGGAGACGGCCGGCCTGAGCGCGCCCGTGCGCGCTGCGCTGCTGTCGGGCATGACTCCCGAAATGCGCCGGGCGATTGCGCCATTGGATATCCCGACCGATACACGCTGGCTTCGATCGCATTACGTGATCCTTACCGAGCATGGAATTGCCATTATCCCCAGGAAATACATCAAGGATGGGGGAAACAGTGTGGATACCTTCCTCGATATCCGGTCTTGGACAAGCGACGACTTCAAGCGCCACCCGGATGTGCGGGAATCGCTCGTGGCGTCGGGATACATCGATCTCCTGGTTGAAATGAAGGTGGCGGAAGTAGGCGATTACTTAGACGAAATGGCCAGATCGATGCAACAGTCCACAGGTGAACTCCGGCAGAAGATGAAGGCGCAGTGGAAAGAAATTTTCGGCACGGAAAATCCCTGATGACGAATAAAGAGGAAGCGGTTTATGACTGAGAATACGACCAGAGACATAGCGGCCTGTCTGCGGGAGCGGGTAGTGCCTCCCGGAGGGAGCAGGCACGGCCTTGTTATCGGCATTGAGCAGTACCGGGATACCCGGCTGAATTTGCGTTGTGCGGCGGCAGACGCACAGGTAATATTCGACCTGATGACAGACGCCGACTGCGGGATGTTTCCCAAGGAAAACGTGCGTCTGCTGCTCAATGAAGAGGCAACGCGCGGTGGCATCTGGCGGGCGATGTCTGCCCTTCGCCGCAGCGCCGGCGCGGAAGACACGGTCTGGATCTACTACGCGGGCCATGCGGCGGCAGAGGGATCGAACCTCTACTGGGTGACACACGACGCCGACGTTGACGACCTCTATGGAACCGGCCTGGGCAGTGACCAGATATCGAAGGTACTGGCGGACATCCCGGCCAAGCGCATGCTGGTACTTTTGGACTGCTGCCATGCCGCCGCCACGGCGGCGCAGAAGAATCCCACGCGGGCCGTCCTGACGGCGGACGAGGTATTCTCCTGTTACAAGGGCTACGGTCGAATCACGCTTTCATCCTCGGACGGCAAAGAGAAGTCGATCGAACTGGATGATGTCGGCCATGGGGCCTTTACTTATTTCCTCGAACAAGGCCTGCGCGGCGAGGCCGATGCAGACGGCGACGGCGTAGTAACCGCCGATGAACTCTGGCGCTACCTTCGAGCCAAGGTGACCGATGCCTCACAGAAGGCCGGGAATTCCCAGACACCTGTCCTCCTCGGGGAGATGCGGCACGATTTTCCCCTGTCGCTCAATCCGCTGGAGTTCGGTCGCCGCCGGAAGATCTCGGATGCAATTCGTGCCATAGTTGGCGTGGCTGCGGACAAATTAACAACTGAAGAGGGGCGGGAGTGCCTCGACCTTTTGCGCCGCGATGCCCGAAACCAGGCAGAGAGAGACCTGATGGCCGAATTGCCCTCGTTGCAGGAAGGCCGTCTTCGGATCACGACGCTTCGCCGGCTGATCGCTGCTGCCAGGGAGAATGCCATTGATTCACCCGCACTTGCCACCGGTCCTGCGCATCATGAGCAGGGGGCAGAAGAGAAAACATCTCCAAAGGCTTCGGCCAAGCGACCTGACGACTGTAAAATCGTATGTACGGATGACTTTGACCGGCTTCCAGGTAAATACCACTGGGACAGGGAAAAAACACTCGATGTGATTAACCGCTGGAGCAGCAAATATCTTGGTGTTCGCAGCAACATGGCCGACCGATGCGAGGTGCTTGATATTCAGGCGCACGGCTATTTCGTTTGGCAGGCCAAAATGGTCGTCGAGAAACGGGAATGGGCAGGGCACCGCATGGGCATAAGCGTGCCGAACCCGTCCGGGTTGCTGGAGTTTCTGCAGCACAAGCCGCCAAGGGTCCCGAAGCTCACTCCGGAACTTGCTGAACGTCTCGGCGAAATCTGTCCGGAGTGCCACGGCATGGGCGAGTCTCTCTGCCCGGAGTGTTTCGGCCGGGGCGAAGTGCAGTGCCCGAAGTGCCGGGGCGTGGGCATGGAGCGCGACAACTACAACGGCACGTATT
>VAPE01023685.1_pt1 | contig 10891 bp, 16 predicted proteins | sample 3393911 | NCBI WGS metagenome assembly VAPE01 (sample SAMN08290436, study PRJNA428436) | hydrothermal vent metagenome | isolation source: Deep-sea hydrothermal vent chimney | place: Atlantic Ocean: South-mid Altantic Ridge | reverse complement strand
AATCAATGTGTATGTTACTGATAGTATATATACTTTTTGGTGTATATCATGCAAAAAAGTAAAGAATTGGCACGATTTCAGTCAACTATGTCGACGTCTATATTGTACATTTTACTGATGCCGACCTCATCAACAATATCCATCACTTCACTGATAGATTTTACTCTATCAGCGCATAGCACTGTACACTCTACTATATCAATAGTATCATCAATAATATCAACAATCCGTTTAAATCTGTTTTTTAATATTTCATCCATAACATAATCACCAAAAAAATAAAAATAAAATGAAAAATTTTATTACTATATAGACGTATTATAATATAAACGCTTTTTTATAATTTACACAATACAAATTAGTCATTTTATCACTAAAGAATATAAAATATGAAAATAAAAAAATTAATATTGTAGTTTTAGAGACGGCTTGTTACAACATTTAGCTATCATTGTCAAAATATTGCCAACTGGTAAATATATTATTTTCTTACTGTGTAACTGCCGTCGTAGTGTATTTTCAATTCCATTGCATAATTGCGAAATGGAATTGAAAACATTGCTATTTATATAAAAGCACTTTTTGCATGTATTACATTGGTATTTATACATACACATCTTATCACCAAAAAATATAAAAATTGAAAATGTTAATAAAGTTAGTGTTAGTAAATGTTAAATTTATATTGTACTCTCTTTTGTTCTGGCGGCGACCTAGCAGTCTCTGGAGTCACTATCGGTGACACGCATAATGATGGGTACGCCTGTGCATTGATAATGGAACTGATCGGTATTAGTTCCATTTTGTTCAATTCTCGAAGAATCTTTTCAGATTCTTCGTTCTTTTTGAACACTGTCTTCACGAATACATCATCACTATTTTTATTTTCTTCTACTGGAGTTGCATACACTTTTTTTGCTAACTCCATGTCATATGGCTCTAATGTCACCCCATCTTCAAATACCAAAGGATGGGGTGATAGGTTTATAAATTTATACCCTTTGTATACGAGAATAGTGTGCTTACCTTCAAATCTTAATATTTTCATTTTATCACCAAAAAAATAAATCATATGCTGTTCCAGTCTGTGTTATCGTGATAATGTTATGACATACAATTACAGATGTTATAACTGCAATAAACACTTCTATTTAGAAGAGTCCGCTTGCGCTTGACATAATAAAAATGACCCCAAAAAATATAAAATATTATATAGGAGAAGTGATTACATGTTTTATAGAAGGGCTGGAACAGCACTTCAAAATACATGTAAGAAACTCGTCTATATTCTCGATATTAAATGATTTGATGTATTCGAGTTCATCGATGAGTTTAATGATACGATTGTAGATATGTTGATTTATGCAATGAAGATGTTTACATGTTTCACATATATATAAATACCTCATTATTTTACCACCAAAAAAATATAAAATATAAAATATAAAATATAAAATATAAAATATAAAAAATTAACTAACGATGACAGGATGGAATGTTTTTATATTACCATCTGGATAGTACAATACCAACTCGTTTGGTATTGTACCAAAATCTCTCTCATGCTCTCTACATACATTCCTAAGCACCTTTTCTATAGGTGCTTTTTTAAGGAAGTATGTAGTATTATCTGCATCAACTCTCCAATACAATCTTATCACCAAAAAAATTAACCGATAAATTTGATAGAAGGAGACTCGCAGCACTTCACTAATGAGTTAATTAATGTGAGTGGTGTAACTGGCACTTGTTCCACTTTAGTGCATAACATAGTATACGAATTGTAAAGATGTTTATGATCACTTGCAGTGATTGTAAATTCTTTATGACATCTATCACATTTATATTTCATTTTATCATCATATTTCATTTTATCACCAAAAAAATAAATCATATGCTGTTCCAGTCTGTGTTATATATAGCGTAAATCTGGACTGGAACAACATTTTGCATAGAAACTACTGAAGAACTTGCCAAGCCCAATAACAACATTGCTAGTTAAATACAATTCCCCCTCTGCAATAGTTTCTATGTCATATAATAGGCCTGCCATTTCATCGCAAGCAGATTTTTTTAGATAGAAACACTTATCGCAGTTATAACATTTGTACTTGTACGTCATAACATTATCACCAAAAAATAAAAATATAGATGATAGTATGAACAATGTGTAGTATTTTCATGAATGACTATCACTACCATCAAAAATATAAAAAAAAGTTATATGGGTTTTAAAACTGATTGATCACAACATTTGATACATAGTGAGAAAAATGTGTCAGCGTCAATTGTGTACAATCCACCATCTCTCATTTTTCTAGATAGTTTTGTATACAATCCATATATAAGCGGATCGATTGAAGTGATTTTACCACAATTATCACATTTATATTTCATATCATCACCAAAAAATATAAAAAAGTTTTAATTGTATTTTTTTATACACTTTTCACATGCAATAATTTTGTTATTGCTGTGTGTGAAGTAGTCATGTACAGTCTTGCATAGGACATAAACTGCATCATGACAGCGACATTCACTGCATTTGATATGAATGTCACTGTCAATCATAAATACATGATATTCCAACATGATACTCACCTCCAAAAAAATCATATAAATTTGTATATATAAACATTGCACTTTGGACAATAGTAATCATTCTGTATTATCGGATACCTAAAACCACCAAAAGTATCAGTGTAATACGACATTGATAATGCAATGTTTTTGCGATTTAATGAATATAGACTGCACCTTGGACACTTCATTTTATCACCAAAAAAAATAAAAAATTTAATTGTTTTTATTATTATCACTTTCTTCTTCATAATAATATGGACACTCACCATAAGTGTCCATATATTCGTGCTCCGGCGAACCGAAACATGATTTCTTAAATAGACAATATTTGCACAACATATTTTATCACCAAAAAAATAAAATTTTAGTCAGCAATATATAATACACGCATCCGAGCAATGTTTTTTATGACATTGCTCAATGACGTGCCATAGACAACTTATCCAGTGATTTAAATACAATTTTTCTTGTATAATTGCATTTAAATTACTAACAGTTCTGTTGAATTCATTTTCTATATGACTATTTACATAGAAATGTTTACCACATGTTGTACATTTATATCTCATAACATCACCAAAAAAATAAAAAAAGACTGCAATGCAATAAATACATTGCATTGCAGTTTTTATTACTATGCATAAAAACAACTACAAAAAATAAAAAATATAAAACGGTCACTCGGTTACGAGTGACCATACATTCTTACCATTAATCTTATGTTTAGTTACAAGACTCATAGCATGCAGGAGTTTTAACTCCTGAGTTATTGCGTGTATATTCTTACCGAGTCCACTCGCTAGTTTAGCGATGGACTCCGCGTTCAGTTTGGAGTCAAACTCAGAGTCCATGTAATAAAGTATATTGTATTGGATCTGAGTCAACGATCCAACTAACTCAGATGGTACTTCGACCATCTTATACCTAGCAGCCTCAGCTGCTTCTTTAATTTTGTTAAAATTTAGTGCCATGACTTATCCTCCAATAATAAATATAGTGCACCAACTCCAGTGCTGGCGCTGGCGCTGGAGTAGTCACGCGTGCGTGCTACTCCTTCAATTGCAAATTTCGCGCACCAACTCCAGTGCTGGCGCTGGCGCTGGAGTAGTCACGCGTGCGTGCTACTCCTTCAATTGCAAATTTCGCGCACCAACTCGATGGATTCGCGTCGCGGGAACGACTCCATGCGTTCCGCGATACGAATCTGAATATGATTAAAAAATATATATTTATATAATGGATTTTATTGACATAATCTCCACATGAGTGGATGAAATGCATGGATTTGCGTGAGAATCGCGAATCGAGACATGGTCCATGAGTCTGGAATCGACGCAATCGACGCGGAATTCGAGCACCATTGACCTCTCGACGTCCGTCCAATCCAACGTATGTCGGACTGGACGGGCAGTCGTTTGTGTGTAGTATGTTGACGTCTCGCGTGTATATATTTAAGTATAAGAATAAAATACACTTAAACATAAAAATAAAACAACATGGAGTGATAAAATGAGCATGCTATATGCTGTAATATCAGCTGTTATATACTCAATGAGTTTTTACTTAAAATCCAACGAAAAGTTTGATGTAATCAAGTTCGTTAGCACTACTGCAGTCGGAGTATGTATAGGCGCTGTAATGATAATGACTGGAAGCCAAATAACCGAAGCAAGTATGATAGAGCAACTCGGAGTATATAGTATGCTGATATTTCTATTAGAAAACGCGTTCAAAACAATAAGTTCAAAATTGTATAATAAGTAAGTGTATTATTATATACACAACTCTCTAATCAGCATAAAACTCTCTGCATACTCAACACAAACCTCCGACCCGCGTTTAATCGCCAATGCTTCAATTGCTTCTATTGAACGCGGGTGCGGATATTTTTTTAACTCGCTTCCATAGCACTTCATGGCTTCTATCTTATATTTAAAAACATCTGTAATATCCACGTATATGTTCGGAATAAAGGGTTCAATTACTTGCCCCCATTCAGTCTCAGATGGTACTTCGTACGACATTATCTTTCTTATCTTATGTTCGTAAATTGGTCTAGATGCAACAATAGACGCTTCAAATACAATTCGGTGATCTCTATGCAAATCACCTTTATGTGGTATATATAAAATGTCAGGCTCCACTTCGTTTATAACTTCTAAAATAGACTCATTTAGTTCCTTCTGTGATACGGTATCTATTTTTACTGCCGGATAACCCAATAAATATGTTTTTTTAATATTCAATGTTTTATTTGAATCTTTAATTTCTTTCAATCTGTTACTTAAAAAATCATCTGACCAGTCCGGTGTATATGCTTTGGTTACAATGCATAAATAAACTCTATCCCCGAGTTGATTATGCTTCATTATAATTCCACCACATCCGAGCACTTCATCGTCTGGATGCGGTGCTATTATAAGAACTTTCATGTTTTTTCAGCCGCTATATGCCATCTCGAATACTTGAGATTCATATCAAAATGTTTTGATATATCTATATATTTTTTACATTTGCGTGAACTTTGCGAAAATGCCTTATACACAGTGAAAATGCTTGGGAATTTTTCTTCATGCAATTCTATATCAAAAATACTAAATCCTTCGAGCAATTCTTTTATTTCTTCTAAATCAAAATAATGCTGAATCACTCCTTTTTCATATCCATTCTGTAGTATAAATGTATTATGTTCAACTTCTTCACCTACACCGAATTCTGAGTCTTCAGTTGATCTCAGTGTAATGTATATATATCCATTGGCTGTAAGAACTCTCTTAATTTCATTCATAGATTTTTTTGCATTTGAGAATGTGACGTGGTCTAATACTTCATGCAAAATGACAACATCAAAATACTCATCATCGAAACGTAGTTTTTCTATATTACCAACTTTCACGTTAGCATTCAATTCATTCATTGATATCCATGTATTTGCAATTTCAATGGCTTTACTCGAAATATCTATACCATAAACGTCATATCCATGTTCAGCAAAGAATACTACATGCCTACCATTTCCACATCCAACATCAAGAATTCTTCTTACGTCTTTCTTTATATCATATTTTTTTATTCCAATTTTTCTTTTAAGATATCTTGCAGTGAACTTGACTACACCTTCACTTGGATACCACATTCCACTGAAATTTTTAGAATATACTTCATTCCATGTATTTTTTTTCATATTCGAACTCCTATTGAGTAATTGTTTTTCTCAGTAAATTCTTATCTATTGTTATTGTACTCAATATTTCAATTATTCTATCACTAGTTTTTCCATCTCCATATGGATTGATACACCGTTTCACTTCATCTTTAAAATTCTCGTCATATAATACTTTTCTGATAGAATTTATTATTTTGTTTTTTTCAGTATCTACGAATATTATATTATTAGCATGAGATCTGCCAACGTTTCTTGATCCAATGTTTACGACAGGTGTTTTTAAAGAAGGTGCTTCAATGATACCGCTGCTTGAATTTCCTATTAAAACAGTAGCGTAATCAATGAGATTTATATACTCGTTATGAGGTAAATTAGAAAAAATCTTTATATATGGCAATTTTCTACACTTTTCGATTTCTTCAATAATATATTCACTACCAGCATCATTGTTGGGATAGATGATGACAGTCTGCATTTCTAACTTCTTTATAGCATTCAGTATTTCGCGCATTTGTTTTCCAGCAAGTTCCTTTTCCAAGTGAATTGGATGAAAAATACAAACAATAGTTTCATTTTCAATATTGAATCCAATTTTCCCTGAAAGATCATGCTTTGGAATGATCTCTCTACCAACCACTGAATCCAACTCCAATGCACCAACTTCAAATATTCTCCATGATTCCTCTCCAAATTTAATCAGTCTATTTGTATGTTCACTAATTGCAGTGAAATGGATGTGTGCAAATCTAGATATAGCATGTCTTATACTTTCGTCAATATGCCCACTATCAGTTTTATCTCCTCCATGAATATGAGCTATCGGTATTCCAATTGTAGCAGCCGCGAGCACAGCTGCGAATTGTTCTAGTCTATCACCGAAAACTACTAATATATCTGGTTTGTTATTTGATAAAACATCTGAAAATCCAGATATTCCACGTGCCAATGCATCACTGTAGTACGTAATTGCATTTTTTTTATTCCCCATATACCTTGCAATAGTCCGTTCATCATTGTTATACATTCTAACAATGTTACCAACTTCAAATCCATCGTTTATAATCTCTTTGATAGTTAGTCCATGTTTCTTCAGTAAATGCATTCCAGTAACTATCAGATTCAACTCCATGTGTTTTGATTTATTTATTTTTTCCATTAATGGTTTTATGATACCATACTCAGCTCTTGTTCCCGTTACAACTGATACTTTTCTGATCGTCATCTCACATCACATCTACAATCTTCATTAATTCTTTTATTTCATTTACTTCGTAATCTATATATTCATTTTTTGCAATATTCCTAAATTCACCACTTAATATTCTTATAGTTTTCATTCCAGCTTTTTTTGCGCCTTTAAAATCGATTATAGGATTATCTCCAATATAAAAAGATTCACGTGGGAGTATTTTCAATTCATCAATAACGTTTCTAAAAGGAATTACTGAAGGTTTTGGGCTGCCAAGTTCGTCAGTGAATATGATCGTATCAAAGAATCTACTAATATTGAGTAATTTTATTTTTCTCTTCTGTCTCTCTACGTTTCCATCAGTGATTATTCCCATCTTATAGTCTCTTCTTCTCAATTCGTTTAAAGTTGAAATTGTGTATGGATACAATTCAATTTTTCCATCATAATTATTGAATATATTGATTACATTTTTCAATTCTATACTCAAATTAAAAAAATCTAACAAATCACTGAATAAATATTTATACATACTCGTTTTTTTCTTCCATATGTTCATCAATTTATTATAAATTCTTTGTTTAGAGATTTTATGCTTCTTATATATATATTCAGATATTTCTTTAAATGCCCCTGAATAATACTGCTCAGCATCATATAGAGTGCAGTCCAAGTCAAATATCATCGCCTTCATGAAACTACCTCTGATTCTCAATTTCTTCATTCGTTATGAAAACTTCAGAATAATATCTCAGCATTGTCAATCCCTCCTTAAATCCTTTACTTGGTTCTAACTTTTCTCCCTTTATCATTTTTATCAAATTCGGTATAATTGTTGAGTCTGCTTTGATGGATAAAATAGAACCCCCACCAAATCTATTATTCACTTCAATAAATTTAACTTCATTATCATTTCTTATACACTGGATACAAGAAGGACCGAAAAGCTTCATTTTTTTCACTATATGTCTGCTATAATCAATAATTTCTTTATCATAAACAGTTTTACTCTTTACGGAAATTCCTGATTCAATTTCTAATCTCATTCTCGGGACTACTGATAACACATTCCCATTTCTATCAGCTAAAACATCTATTGTATATTCACTTCCTTGAACAAATTCCTGAATCAGCGGGTTATTAATTTTATTGATGTAAAAATGCAAATCTTCAGTGTCGTTTACTATGTAAACATTTGAGCTTCCTCTACCAAATCTCGGTTTTATTACACATGGAAATTCCACTGAATCACAATCATGAATTATTGGAGTTGGTATTCCGATACGTACAAACATATCGCTTGTCTTCCATTTATCTGCACAAACTTCAACATACTCATGATCTGGACATAACAACAAAATTCCATTTTCTTCAATTTTTTCTCTATTAGCAGATAATGATAGCAATTCTTCCTCTATTCCAGAAAGAATTGCACTTGGCTGCTCTTTTTTTATTATTTTTAGCATTTCTATGATAAAATTTGAATCACTTCCTTTTGGTACTACATATCTTCTATTGAGAAGATGTAAACCAAATGAAAGATGATTTGAATCAACTCCAATTACTTCTACTCCAGAATTCTGCAATTCTCTTATCAATCCCCATGAAGGCATACTACCGACTGCTGTTTTAATTATTTTAATTTCTCCTTTTCTACTCATTTTCTTCACCTATATAGTGATTTGATTAATGTTGATGTGTTACCATCAAATACTCAATACCTGATCTGTTATCATTTTTTCTGAAATTGTAATTATAACACGTGTCGTGAATTTCTACATTCCAGTAATGAGACAACATTTTCTTTATACTTTTTATACCAATGAATGATGAATTGTTGAAACTAAATATGATATGTTTCGGTTTCAATTTATGTAGGAGTTTCAGCATTATATTGAAGTTGTATATATATCTATCATACGACGTGAATCGCTGCATTTTCTCATAGTAAGGCAAGTCTTTTATAAATGGTACGCCAGTGATATATGACTCAATGAATGAATACAAATCCAAATAATCACTGTTGTCACCGCCGTATGGAGGGTCTATGTAAATCAATGTATTGCTCATATCTACATTCAAATTACTCAATAACGATAGAAAGTCAATTGCATCCATATTGAATGATATGTGATTTGTATTATTATTAGAAAACACTGGATATATTGATTGCTTTATCACTCTATCAAAGTCTATCTCGTAATCACTATTTAGATAACTAGCAGCTGCATATTTCGTATTTTTTCTGTCAATCCACTTCAGTCCTCTGCTATATGGGGTAGATCTCTTTATAGCGATGGTCATCAATCCAAGCGCATAACATTTCTTGTAGAACGTATTAAATTTATTGCAATATGACTGTATAAGCTTTTCGAAATTTATTTCGTTATTAGAATTTAGATATGTTTTCGAATAACACATGTTATACTTAACACATCTATCAACAAATCTTTTTCTAATATCAATCGGCGGTGTATATTTGATACTACCATTCATTATTCTACATGCATTTTTTATTATATTCGTTATGTTGTAATAAAATATGAATAATTTTTCATTGCGAGTATCAAATAGCGTATCTATGTTGTACTTGTACGTTGCTAGCTTTACTTGCTCATTTTTAGTGAAAAGGTTATCGTATTTAGCCATAAAATTCATCAATACTCTATATTTAGTATCTTTACTATCAGGTTGTGTGTTTAATATATAGTCAATTTCTTCACTCGATATATCCACTCCATTATTTTCTATCAATACTACAGAACTTATATACGAACTTACCAATAAATCGTTTGTTATCACTATTTTGTCATTTCTGAGTTTGTTATACAACGAAACACTAGACGACCCCGCGAATAAGTCTATGAATATATCATAGTCCATATCATTCATGACTGGATGTATGAAGTCTTTTATGAGTTTTTTCTTGTTACCAACATAATTCATTGGTACCATGTTGATCGTGTTCATTATATCATTAATATCTACGATTTTTTTTCCATGTAAGTTTAATTGACTCTGAATCATTTCAATCAAAAAATAAAATCACTTCACACAAACCTTCATTTTTTCATGTAAAATCTTTGCACCCCTATCTTCTAGCATGTATAGTAGTTCTGTGAATGATACTTTCTCATGTTTACCAAGTCTTTTCTTTTTAAATTCCATTACTTGTTTAAATGAAATGCACTTTCTTTTTTCTATTTCAGATAGTAACCAATCAATCTCAGTTAGCATCCAATCATCATCGGTTAGCACGTTATACCCAACGGCAGTTTCTTCTTCAAACATTGACATCACGCTCACATAAAATTAAAATTATGGCGAAATGAATGATTTATAATCTTTCATTGTTTTGAGTGATCTTGTAGATTCAGCTCTCATCAAGTATTCAATGTACTCTCTGATTTTATCTTTATCTTTATCAGAGTATATAATAGTTTTTAATTTATCCGCTAGTACTTTTTTGTAATCATTGGATTTGCCAGCAGCTCGCTCGCGTATATAAATACGCATCTTGCGTAAATATATATCCTTTACTTTATCATAAATATCTTTTTTCAGTTCTTCTGATAAATAGTCTTCTTCAGTTGGTTTTTCTTCAGTTGGTTTTTCTTCAGTTGGTTTTTCTTCAGTTGGTTTTTCTTCAGTTGGTTTTTCTTCAGTTGGTTTTTCTATAGTCTTTTCTTTATATTTATTTATTATTTTTTTCAGTTTATTTATTTTATCTTTCAGTGCGCGTTCTTTCACATTATATATATTTTTAATGATTCTATCCCTTTCTTCTCTATCATCATCTGATAATTCATACTTATTAAGTTCTGACATGAGATCAGATGCTGTTTTTTTCAGTTCGTCTATTTTTTTCGGCTTTTCTTCTTTTGGTTTTTCTTCTTTTGGTTTTTCTTCTTTTGGTTTTTCTTCTTTTGGTTTTTCTTCTTTTGGTTTTTCTT
>VAPE01005046.1_pt1 | contig 10900 bp, 9 predicted proteins | sample 3393911 | NCBI WGS metagenome assembly VAPE01 (sample SAMN08290436, study PRJNA428436) | hydrothermal vent metagenome | isolation source: Deep-sea hydrothermal vent chimney | place: Atlantic Ocean: South-mid Altantic Ridge | reverse complement strand
CTGTTGTTGTAATTGGTATTATCAAAAGCACAGCCGTTGTATCTGGAATCAGAACCAACAATCAAAAACGAATTGGTGTCTGTTTTTATGATTGTGGTATTGTCAATGCTTTTTCCCAAACTCATGGTTATCGTGTTGTCATTGGTACCGCTAAAGCGAATGCTCCCCTTTTCCCATGTGCCATTGTTGATCACATTTCCTGTAATGTCTATGGTGAAATCAGCTTTCGTAATCACGCCGTTGTTGGTTAAATCGCCTGTTACATAAAACGTGCGGGGAAAACCATCTCGCGTTAAAGTATCGTTATTATTAATTGTCAGATTATTACATTTTGCGGTTGTATTAATCATCACTTTTCCATCAATCACCACATTGTCTGTTTCTGTGGGTACAACATAGCCAATCCATGTAGTTGTATCGCTCCAGTTTCCACCGGAGGAAGTGGAGGTAATTTGTCCGAAAGAGAAGCCTGCTGATAGTACAGCGATAAGAAAAATAGTAAATGTTTTCATTTTAGTTTTATTTAATAGGTTTATATTTTATTTCTCAAGCCAATTCATTCATTCTTTCTTTATTTTTTCAAAATAGTCCCATCATACACACAATCACTCAGTTTGTATTTTTCATCAACCTGCACTTTTCCCTTACCTGTAAAATGAACATTTTGAGCGGTATTGTCAGGAGGCATAAACGGCGTAGATCTTTTGTGCAAAGAGGAATAAGAAAAGGTTACTGTTTTTCCCTGGCCTACCACAAATTTGTTCTTTTTCCAAAACAAAAGGGTCGTCCCCTGAAAAGTTATATCATTTCCGGCAACGACCGGTTTGTCATTTTCCGTTCCGATAAAATAAGGTGAAAATGGCCGCGTACCCGAGAATGTTTGCTCCGAATCTCCCACCAGGGAAACGCCATAGTTTACCCATATTCCATTGTTAACCACATTTTTATGAATACGAAGCTGAAGCCAGTCACCGGCATCATTGTTTCGGATCGTACCGTTGTTAACTAAATTTCCGTGAACATTAAGCGGCCAACCATTTAACGAAGAGGAAAGCGTTGTTAAAACCGCACCTTGTTTAATAGCCAGGTTACGGCAGGCATCTTTCTTGTTACTATGGACAACAGTTCCTTTAATTACAACATCGGTTTGGGCATTAGGAACCACACCGCCCACCCAGGTCGCCGGACTGCTCCAGTTTCCCCCTGCAGTTGTAGAAGTAATTTGTCCGTAAGTCCAGCTGACGGAAATAAAAGCCAATATAAAAACAAGTATTTTTTTCATAATAAATTGCTACTTAGCGTTTTATTTTCTTCCCGAAAATTCCCTTTTCGAGAGAATAAAGTGGACCAATCTGTCTATCAGCAGCTACTGTTTGCGCTACCTGGTTCATATAATCTTTGCCTTTTTTACCGGCACCACTTTCTTTGCCCTGATTAAAATCATATTTGGGGCTAACATATAAAAACAACAACAGCGTGGCAGGATTCCCTTTTGTAATGCTTTGAATATCTGCTTTGTTACCGTCCTTATCTTCCACCTCAAAAGCATAGACTTCTTTACCAAGAAGATGAGAAGTTTTAAATTTTTTAGGAGGTTTCATTGTCTCTCCCTTTTTTACCAACAATTTCATCAAGTCACCAAAGGATTCGGTTTTCCAACTGCGTTTCATTTTGTTAAAATCCACCATAAATTTTGTTTTGTTGTTAAAGTCTTCGCGCTTCCCATTGAATGTTTCGGCATTTACCCGGCCGTTTTTATCAAAAATGTAAGCCGTTCCCGAGCCGACATGTTTTTCGACCAATACGGCAGGCTCTCCCGTATAATTTTGAGTAGCTTCCGCATGTGATGTCGCCCCCATCCCCAATGCCGATGACCAGGCATTCTTTTTTTTATTTTTTGATGCCTTTCCATAGATACCACCGTTTTTGCTTAATTTCAGTTCCGGGGTATAATAAAAGTGTAAGTCAGGAAACTTAGACTCATCGAAAGTGGGATTCTTTGCTCCCAATACCACCACAATGACCTTTGGTTTGTATTTCATTTGCCCAAAGGATACTCCGGACACCAATAAGGCCATTAAAAAAATTGCAATTGTTTTCATAATACTCATTTTTAAATTATTAAATTCACTACTCACTACTCACAACTCACTGTCCTCCCCGGATACAGACTTCCGCATTTTGCACAAAAATTGGCATAAGGTGTTGTAACAGGCTCTTCGCATGCAGGGCAACTATCTATGAGTTTTTCTCCACAATAGGGACAAAAAGCATCCGTTTCCTCCTTCAGACAGAAATAATTACATCCGGGACATATCTTAAATTCATGACTCACTTTTTCCATTCCTCTGTTTTTCTCTTCTCTTATCAATGAACATGCCAGAATTCAGAACTACTTGTTTTTTAGGTTTTTTTGTTTATTTTTGAGGTACAGTACATCCTCGCATATGGACAGGTGCTTCTACAATGAGGAAATATTTCACCACAGTCTGTTAAGGTCTGTTTATGAAAAGAAGTCTGAAAATATTTACCCTATTCTTATTCATTGTTTTTTCAAACAGTGTTACAGCTAAAGTGGAATGGGAACCTTTAAAAACACCAGGCAAAACCAAACTAATTATCGGAGGTGCCTCTTTAAATGATTTTTGGTTGCTGGACAATGAGAACACAATTCTTCATTATGTCCGGGGCAACCGGAACGCCTATCCTTTCGATAAGCTTTTTTCTACAACACATTTACGACATTATCATCCGATTCTCGCAGGAAAAGACCGGTTGTTTGTTTTCCTTACAGATATAGACTGGAAAACACGCATTGCCGAAATAAAAAACGGAAAAATTATCAGCTACGCATTTGTTGTTGAAGCTCCTCTATACAGAATTACCAAGACTTCAAACAGCTTATATGCCACCGGTGATTTTGGAATAATTTTAAAGTTGCAGGATGGCCATTGGGAAAAGTTGCTCTCTCCCATTCACTCCCATATTCGTTCGGCAGTGGCAGACAAAAAAGGTGTCCTATGGCTTGGAACCAATAGCGAAGGTGTCTGGTCATGGAATGGAAAAGAATTCCACAATTTTAAAAGTCCCGCTGAAATCACAAAAACGCCCATCACAGGAATGAAAATTATCCGCGACACACTTTATATTAACACTTCTAAAAATGTTCCCTACAAAATGTACAACGGAGTTTTTCATGCTGTTCCTCCGGAGCAGACACCTTTTACAAGTACTACAAGTCTCATGAGCAACGGCTACTACAAAATAGTTTCCAAAAACAACAAAGTGCGCTTTATTCCTTACCTCTACAAAATCAAATCATTCAAAGAACTCCGCGATGGCCACGCGTTGCTGCTTACCCAAAACAATCAATTGTTTTACGACCATCAGGTTACCGGGAATTTTTTTCTTGACTTTACTTCCATACTGGGACTTGAAGGACCAAAATATTCTTTTACACCCATCAACACCGAACCGGGGAGCGCCAAAAACTCATTATACCACAAATTACGTCCCGGCATTATTATCTCAGATTTCAACAACGACTTTTACCAGGATATTTTGTTGTTTAATGTCTCTGACGAACGGCATCCGTTCCTGTATTTAAATAACCGGAACAATTATTTCAACAACTTTGCAGGGCCGCTCGGCCTGAATAAATTCACGTTTAACGGTTTCTTCTCCTATGCTTTCGATTTGAACGGCGATAACATTCCCGAAATAATTTCTCCCGATTTTAGAAACAGAAATTACTATCTGAATATTCTTGAAAAAACAGCCGGGAAGTATCGGCTGTCTGCTTCTATCCCCATGCCCAAAGAATATGCTGCAAATCCGCTGCAATATTTAAGTTTTACCGATATCGACAGGGATGGCGATTTGGATATTGCCCTTGTTTTTGGATACAGAGAGTCGGGCAAAGGAGGCGTTATCTTCCTGGAAAATGACGGATATGGAAATTTTAGCAAACCAGATACCACGATGGCATCCCCGCTCAAAGGATGGAACGTACAGACCATTTTTGCCGATTTTAACAATGATGGATTAGACGATATTTTTGTTTCAAGAAACTGGGGGGCAGATGTTATCCTTTTCCGGAAGAAACCCTCCGGCTGGACTCTACATCGGTTGAAAGCATCAAAAAATTTCCGTTCCCAACAGCGGAAATCGGGGACAGTCGCTTTTGATTTTGACAACGATGGCGATTTGGATATTGTCAGCCTTGCCGAGCAACCGTTTATCCGGATTTTGCAAAATGATGGCAAAGGAAACTTCTCAGACATTACGGAAAAATCGGGACTTAATATTTTAAATACGGGTAGGAAGAGTGGTCAAATCACAGCAGGAGATTTTGACAATAATGGTTTTATCGATTTGTTTATTGCCGTTTATACCGAAAAAAAATGGAAGAACTTTATCTTTTTAAACGATTCAGCCCGTAAATTTGTTGACCAATCGAAAAATCTCGGAATAGCACATGGTGAACTTGAATTTATTGCCACAGGAGATATAGATAATGATGGCGACTTAGACCTTTACGGCTTTCGTCATGGAGGTAATACTCTTTGGCTCAATAATTTAGATAGCAACAACTACCTTTGCTTCCGGCTCACCGGTATAATATCGAACAGCGCTGCAATGGGTACAAAAATCTGGCTTTATGAGGCCGGACACCTCGGCGACAGCAACTATTTGTCCGGTTACCGGCAAACAGGGAGCAAACTTACCGGATGGAATTACCAAAACGAACGCATTGCTCATTTTGGTGTGAATAGCAAAAAACGGTATGATGTCAAAATAGCCTTTCCGGCAGGAGAAACCAGAATTCTGCTAAATATTTCTCCGGGAAAGACCGTAAATGTAGCCGGAATGTCTGCCCCGGTTTCCTGGTTTTACATTTCGGATAACAAAATCCATATTTTACTCCGAAACAAAGAGTTTCTTTCTTATCTCGCAGTGGTTATACTGGGGCTGTTCTTTTTGATGCTCACCATCTATTACGGCACAAAAGAGTTTCGCTGGGATGTGCGGTTGACCACCATCATTGTTTCTCTGAATTTAATTGTTTTCGGTATTTTGCTCATTGCACTTTATTCCGCTGTGACACATCTGAAATATTATCTGCCTCTTGCCATGATTTTGTTCGGTTCTTTTGGCCCCATTGGTTTTTTTCTCTGGATAAAAAAATTCACCAACCTGAAATCGCAAAAAGAGAACGATTACGCTTTGTTTCAGGCTTTGCAAAATTTCTCTCATGGGGCATGGGCATCGAGTAACCTGAACAGCCTGCAACTCTTTTTTGAGAATTTGTCTGCCGCCGATTTGCACGATACCGACTACACTGCACCCTTTGAGAAAAGGAAAGAAACTTTCTTTAACCTGACGCTTCCCGTGATAGAAGAGATTATTTCACTCACAAAAAACATTGAAGCCAACAAAGATATTGCACTGGAGATTGAAAAACACAAAAACCTGATGGTGGAATTTCTATCCTCCGGCTTTTCCCAAATAAATGCTGCCGGCAAGGAAAGACTGAGTACGGCCATTATGAAACTGCGGGAATCACTTTCCGGACTTAAAAAAATTGTTTTTGCCGGCCATTCCTGTTATCCCCACCGGATAGTGGAAAATCTGCGGGACGAACTCAAAAACATGGCTTCCGCCAAACGGATAAATTTGAAAATAATCAGTTTTCTGTCTGGTGATGATGCCGTCCTCATGGGCGCTATTGCCCTTGCTGACATTTTGGATAATTGTGTTCAGAATTCAGTAAAAGCCATGGCCGGAAACGCTAACAAAGAACTAATTATCAAGCTCATAAAAGGCGACCTGCGGATTTTTATCGAAGTTACCGATAATGGATGCGGCATTCCCGAAGAGAAGCAGGAACAAATTTTTGAAAACGGTTACTCCACAACCAACAGCACCGGTTACGGACTTTTTTATGCAAAAAACACCCTTTCAAAATACGGCGGACGGATATACGTTAAGACCAGTATCCCAAACCAACGCACAACCTTCGTTATTGAATTACAAAAAGGAAGTAAAAAATGAAACGATTAATATTGATTATTGACGATGATGTCAACTACACGGCAGATTTGAAATTGTTGCTGAAAAAGGATTTCCGTACGGTTTCTGCAGAAAATATCCGGCAGGGGATTTCCATTTTGCGGCAGCTTGCCCCTGATTTGATTCTTCTGGATCTCATGCTGAAAAACGGAGAAAGCGGCCTTTCGGCTATCGACCTGATTAAAATGGAAGATGAAAACGTTCCCATCATCATGATTACCGATTACAGCTCGGTGGAAACGGCCATAAAAGCCATAAAAAAAGGCGCTTATGACTATATCTCCAAAACAATCAAAATCTCAGAGCTGAAAATCCAAATGGAGAAGGCGCTGGAACACCGGCTCATCAAGTTGCGGGCAAAAACGCTGGAAGAAGATGTGGAGAAGCCTTTCAAAGATTTGATTGGCGAAACAGCCATCATGCAACGGCTCAGGGAACAAATCAAACTCTTTGCCAACAACAGCAGTACCCTGCTTATTTACGGGGAAAGCGGGACAGGCAAAGAACTGGTAACCAGGCAAATTCATCAATTTAGCGATCGGGCAAGCAAACCTTTTGTGGCCGTTAACTGCGCGGCCATTCCCAAGGAGCTTTTGGAAAGCGAACTTTTCGGACACGAAAAAGGGGCTTTTACCGGAGCCGTTTCCCGGAAACCAGGCAGGTTTGAACTGGCCGGCGATGGTATTCTGTTTTTGGATGAAATAGGAGAACTTGACCAGCGTGCACAAGTTGCCCTGCTCAGAGTACTACAGGAAAAAGAGTTTCTCCGTGTGGGAGGAACAAACCTGATAAAAACCAATGCCCGCGTAATTGCCGCCACCAACAGGAAGCTGGAGACACTGGTACAAAAAGGGCAGTTCAGAGAAGACCTGTTCTACCGGCTGGAAATACTCCGTATAGACGTCCCTCCTTTGCGGGAAAGAAAAGGCGATATCCCGCTCCTTGTAAAGCATTTTGTTAAAGTAGCTTCCGAAGAAGCCAAAGTCCCATTGAAAAACTTTGCTCCGGAGGCCTTAAAGCTGTTCATGGACTACGACTGGCCCGGAAATGTGAGGGAGCTGTATAATTTTATCATGCGGGCGGTGGTGCTCTCACAGGCCAGCGATGAAATCCAAATAAACATTCCCGACCGCCAAAAGCTGGGTGATCTGAACTTTATCAATGTAGGTGAGCAAAAGCTGGAAACCTGGGAAGAGATGATTGAAGCCCGTAAAAAAGCTGCCGACAGCGCCTCGCGCCAGGTGGAAAAATATTTTATCGAAAGCATCCTGAAAAAATACACCCATAACATTACCCGTGCCGCCCACGAGCTCGGAATAGACAGGACTACCCTGCACAAAACCATAAAACGTGTAAAAGAAGAGGAGGAAAACCGTGGCTGATATCAAAAAAGATAATCTACACAATCCTTTAACTCTTACTCGGCAAGTGAAAATACCAAAACTTCTTTTACTCTCTTTCTTGTTATTATCATTTGGTGGATGTAAAAAAAGACCATTGCCATTACCTGGTTTCTCAATTCCTGCTGTTACAAATGATGGTTGGAAAGTCTCCTCATTAACAGCCCAAAATATTGATGTTTCACAAATGGCCGAAGCAGACAAAGCGCTGAAAAACGATCTTTCCTTCCGCAATATCCATACGCTGACCATTGCCCGAAACGGCAAACTGGTTTTGGATGAATTTTATCATTCCGGTCCTTACGGTTATCATAAAGGAGACCGCACCGTCATGATGTCGGTAACCAAGAGTTTTACCTCAATAATAACAGGTATCGCCATCGACCACGGGCTGATAAAAGACGTGAACCAAACGGCGCAATCACTCCTGCCCGGCCTGAAACCGGCTCTGAGATAAACTTTCTTTTTTTACGAAAATAGGTACGCCTTATACAAAAGCCTCAACCCCACCACCACAGCCACAATTCAGAACCCCGTTGGGCGGGTTTGCGGGAAGGTAGCGGGGTGAAGAATCTCCCCGTAAGAAGACCTGCTTCGAAATACACTTTTTGCTACAGGTGCAGTATTGAAACGGGGAGACTCTTCACTATCTCTGCTCTGCAAGCCAACACACACGATAGTTCTGAGATAAACTGTCTTTCTTTGGGGAGAAAGGAGGATGCGCCTTATACAAAAGCCCCAACCCACCACCACAGCCGCAATTCAGAACCCCGCCGGGCAGGTTTGTGTGAAGGTAGTGGGGTGAAGAATCTCCCCGTAAGAAGGGCTGCTTCAAAACACCCTTTTGCTCAAGGTGCAGTATTGAAGCGGGGAGACTCTTCGCCGGTGCTTACGCTCATGCCTGCCTGAAAGCCGGCTCTGAGATAAATTTTTTTTGGAGAAAGGAGACACTTATAAAAGACCATAGGGCAGCCAAACAGCTTAGGCATCCTATGAGAAAATCCTTTTCCGGAATGCATCCAATTCTTTTACCTTTGCACCTTATAAATTTGACCATGGCTGACATCCTTCCCATAGAAATATTCCTGCCACTGACGGACACATTGCCATTGGTGGATGTCCGCTCGCCCGCAGAGTTTGCACAGGGACACATTCCCGGAGCAGTGAACATTCCTCTGTTTGACAACGACGAAAGAGCCATTGTGGGGATTGGTTACAAAAACGGCGGCAAAGAACACGCCGTGCAACTGGGGCTGGAAATTGTTGGTCCCAAACTGGCCAATTTCGTTAAACAGGCCAAAAGGCTGGCGCCGAAAAAGGAGATTCTAATACATTGCTGGCGGGGCGGCATGCGTTCGGGCAGTATGGCCTGGCTTTTTGAAACCGCCGGTATGAAAACTTACACACTCGAAGGCGGTTATAAAGCCTATCGGCGATACATTCGCGAACAGTTCTCCCGTCCGGTGAAAATGCTTGTGCTGGGAGGATATACCGGCAGCGGAAAAACGGATATTTTGAAAATACTGGAAAAACAAGGAGAACAGTTTTTGGATATTGAAGGCATTGCGCACCACAAAGGATCGGTATTCGGACCTTTGGGACAACGACCGCAGCCCACCAACGAGCAGTTTGAGAACAACTTAGCCGATGTCTGGCGAAAATTTGATTTTTCAAGAACTCTCTGGACAGAAGACGAAAGCCGGCAGTTGGGAAAATGCGTGCTACCCGACCCGCTGTTTTTCCAGCTACGAGAGGCTCCGCTGATAAAAATCGTTGTTCCAAAAAACGAACGGGTAAAACGATTGGTAAAAGAATACGGCGAATTTCCCATGGAAGCATTGGAAGAACAACTGGTAAAAATCAGAGAGCGGCTGGGTGGGCAAAACCTGAAAGAAGCCTTGGCAGCTCTGAAAACGGGAGACCTTGAAAAGGTGGCTTCGCTGACACTCCAGTATTATGACAAAGCTTATGCCCACGGTGCTTCGCAACGTCCGCCAGAGAATGTTTTTGGGCTGAAATTTGAAAAAGACGCTCCGAAAAAAAACGCACGGATGATTTTGGAAATGGTCAAAGAAAGAATTTCTGAACTGGTTTAGACCTATAATCTTTTCGGAACGCCTTTTGTAGTTTTATAAAGGCATTGACCAAAAACAAATTTTTTGTAGTTTTGACCAAACCGAAATCATGCTGACAAAAGAAAAAATAAAAGAAGTTATTCAAGACAGAAAACCAGAGTTAACCCGGCTTGGGGTGAAGAACATCGGACTATTCGGTTCCTACGTAAAAGGTTCTGCAAACAGGGAAAGCGATATTGACTTGTTGGTTGACTTTGTCCCCGAACGGGAAACTTTTGATAACTTAATGGCTGTTTACGATGTTCTCGAAAAAGCTTTCAGGAATTATAAAATTGAAATTGTAACAAAAAACGGATTAAGCAAACATATCGGTTCGTACATTTTAAAAGAAACAGAATATGTCTAAACATTACGAAGAACTACTCAAACATATTTTGGACGAATGTGATTTTATTCTTACTGAAATTACCCCGGAAACAAAAAAGGATGAATTAATTAAGAATGAAATACTCAAAAGAGCTGTCGTCAGAAGCCTTGAGATTATCGGGGAAGCCTCAAAAAAGATTCCTGCCGATGTAAAACTCCATTGGAAAGACATTCCCTGGAAAAATATGGCAGGAATGCGGGATAAACTCATTCATGATTATTTTGGAATAAACTATTCTATCGTTTGGGATGTCATTAAAAATAAAATTCCTGAATTGGCAGAACAAATAAGAAAAGTATTGACAAACGATTAATTTCATACCCGTAGTCAGACTGGTTTCATTTTAAATTTCTCATTTATCACAAATAGAAACTTGTCATTAATTTAATATTTTCAGGTACTTTAAGTACTTCAAACTTTAGTCACTTATAACTTATCATGAATCCCATATACCTCGATTATAATGCCACCACCCCTATAGCCAAAGAGGTGGCAGAAGCCATGCGCCCGTACTTAGAGGCCTATTTTGGAAATCCTTCCAGCGTACATGCTTATGGTGTGAAGACCAAAATGGCAGTGGAAAATGCCCGCCGTCAGGTAGCGGAACTTATCCATTGCGAGCCGTCCGAAATTATTTTTACCAGCGGTGGCACGGAATCGAACAACTATGCCATCAAAGGGATTGCACTGGTTAACAGGCACAAAGGAAACCATATTATCACCTCGGCAGTGGAACATCCTGCCGTGTTTGAAGTGTGCCGCTATCTCGAAACACAGGGTTTTGACATCACCACCATTCCCGTGGATGAATTTGGCATTGTTAAAATGGAGGCACTGAAAGCGGCCATCCGTCCCGAAACTATTTTGATTACCGTGATGCATGCCAACAACGAAGTGGGCAGCATCCAGCCGGTGGAAGAAATCGG
>VAPE01023363.1_pt1 | contig 10940 bp, 6 predicted proteins | sample 3393911 | NCBI WGS metagenome assembly VAPE01 (sample SAMN08290436, study PRJNA428436) | hydrothermal vent metagenome | isolation source: Deep-sea hydrothermal vent chimney | place: Atlantic Ocean: South-mid Altantic Ridge | reverse complement strand
TCATTGATCCGCCGCGCCATGGTCAGGAGCTGGTACTTGCCGGTCCGGGCGTGATAATAGCTGGTGACCGACGGGGTGGCCGAGCCGAGCAGCACCGGGCAAGCGGCAAAACGAGCCCGCAGTACCGCCAGGTCGCGACCGTTATAGCGCAGGCCGTCCTCCTGCTTGTAGGCCGGTTCGTGTTCCTCGTCAACGATAATCAGTCCCGGTTGTTGCAGCGGCGCGAAAACAGCGGAACGGGCACCGACCACAATCCGGGCCCGGCCGGTCGTAATCCGCTGCCACTGATCATGGCGCTCGCCGGCGGAGAGTCCGCTGTGCAGTACCGCCAGCAGGTCACCGAACCGGGAATAGAAATGGGCCTCGATCTGCGAGGCCAGGGCGATTTCAGGGACCAGGACCAGGACCGTGTGACCCGCTTCAAGGGCGGCCGCAGTTGCCCGCAGGTAGACCTCGGTCTTGCCGCAGCCAGTCACCCCATGCAGAAGAAAAGTCTGAAATTGTTGCTCCCGCACCGCCGGGAGCAGGCGGGCCAGGACCTCTTCCTGCTCGGGGGTCAGGTGTTCGGGCGGCGGGAAGAAAGGCGGCTGCTCGCCGAATGGGTCGCGGTAGACCCGGCGGTCTTCGAGCAGCAGAATCTCTGCCTCGTTCAGACTCCGCAGAGCCCGGACAGCCCCGGAATAGCGCCTGGTCATCTCCAGCCGGTCTATAGAGGAAGCGCCGTGCCGACGGCAAAGGTCAAAAAACAGGGCCAGGGTTTTCAGCTCGGATTTTTTCAGGCCGGGAAACCGCTCGGCAAGAAGCAACACCCGGCGGTCACTATCCCCGGACGGACCATCCGCCACCGGTGCGCCGAGTTGCGGCCCCGGCCGGACAAAGGTCCGGGTCTTGACCTTGAACGGTTGCCGTTGCACCTCCTCCTTAACGTCGATCCAGCCGTTTTGCTCCCATTTCGCCAATAACCGCAGCCCGGCGGGCCGGCGGCGGACAGCGGCAACAGCCGCCGGAGCCAGCTCGCCTTTTTCCAGCAGCCGGTCCATCCAGGCCGCGTCCTTGCCGCCTGATTGTTGCCGATAGAGGGAAATTTCCGCCCCCCCCTCCTCCGTCACCCGGATGCGCCTGCCGCTGGCGGCCGTCAGCCCGCCGGGCAAGGCGGTACGAATCATCTCGCCGATGGGAAAATGGTAGTAATCGGCAACCCAGCGATAAAAAGGAATCAACCCGGCAGGAAAAATCGGGGCAGGGTCGAGCACCTCGGCAACGGGACGGACCGTATAGGCGCCCTGTTCCGCTTCATCCCCGGCCGCCCGGCCCAGGACATAGCCGGTCACCAGCCGCCTGCCCAGGGGGACGAGAACCCGCAGGCCCGGGGAAAGCGGCTCGGCCAAATCCTCGGGCTGGCCGTAGGTCAAGGTCTGCCCGAGAGGAGCGGCTACTGCAATTTCATACATTCTCATTAAAAGCGGCCCGGCAGGCGACAAAATTTCAAGTGACCCCAAACAAAACCAAGGCGGGCATAATGCCCGCAACCCAAGTTATGCGAATCGTACCCATGCACCACAAACTGGTGCGTAAAACGCACCATACACCTAAGGCGGGGGGATCCGTTCAGCGGCATGAACTCTCACTGCAGATCGAACGTAGGTGCTCCTTGAACGCCTTGCCCAGAGTCGGATGACGGATGGCAAAATCAACAACGGCCTTCAGGTAGCCCAGCTTGTCACCGGCGTCGTAGCGTTGCCCGGCAAACTCGTAGGCGTAGATTCCTCTCTGCTTGGCCAGGGCGAGCAGGGCATCGGTCAACTGGATCTCACCGCCGTGCCCCGGCTTCGTTTTGCCCAGAAAATCAAAAATTTCGGGCATGAGCAGGTAACGGCCGATAATGGCCATATTTGAGCCGGTGGTGCCGGGGGCCGGCTTTTCCACCATCCGTTCGACCTTGTATGTCCGTTCAATGCCGGTCTCCCTCCCTTCGACGATTCCATACTGGGAGGCCTGATCCATGGGCACCCTCTGGATGGCGACAATTGATTCCTGCACAGACCCGAACAGGTCGATCATCTGCTTGCAGCACGGCACCTTGCTCCTCACCAGGTCATCACCGAGCAGGACGAGAAACGGTTCGTCACCAATCACATTGCGGGCCATCCAGATCGCGTGCCCCAGGCCCAGGGGTTTTTTCTGCCGCACCGAAACGATATCAATCAGGTTGGAAATATTGTTCAGCTCCTCCTGCAGGGTGAGTTTATTTTTTTCTTTCAACACCGTATCAAGCTGGAAATCATAATCAAAATGATTTTCTATGGCTGATTTGCCCTCGCTGGTAATCAGGACAATTTCCTCAATCCCCGAAGCGACCGCCTCCTCGACAATATACTGGATGGTCGGCCGATCGACGATGGTCAGCATTTCCTTGGGAATAGCCTTGGTGGCCGGCAGAAAACGGGTGCCGAGCCCGGCAACGGGAATGACCGCCTTGCGAATTTTTTTCATACCACTCCTTATTTGCTCATGTATTTTCGGCTGTGCATAGTAGCGATTTCCGGTATAACTTATAAATTGCCGGTATCCATTAAACAAACCGACACAGGAATTTTATATTGTACACATCTGCGCCTCATATGTCTAAAAAATAAGGCGGCGGCGATTTTTCGCCGGTACCTGAATAATTACAAAAAAAAACGATTCATGCTCCTCTCCTACCCGCCGGAACTGCCCATCTCCGGGCTGAAAACCGATATTGTCCAGGCCGTACAAGACCACCAGGTCCTGGTCATTGCCGGTGATACGGGGTCGGGCAAGACAACCCAGATCCCCAAAATGTGCCTGGAGGCCGGCCGCGGCACAACCGGCATCATCGGCTGCACCCAGCCCCGGCGTATTGCGGCTGTCGCCGTGGCCGACCGGGTGGCGGCCGAGCTGCGGGACAAGCGCCTGGTCGGCTATAAAATCAGGTTCCGGGACCGGACCGGCGCCGACACCCTGATCAAGTTCATGACCGACGGGGTCCTGCTGGCTGAAACAAGGCAGGACCGGGAGTTGCGCCGTTACGATACCCTGATCATCGACGAGGCCCATGAGCGCAGCCTGAACATTGATTTCCTGCTGGGCTACCTCAAGACCCTGCTGCGCCGCAGGCCTGACCTCAAACTGATCATCTCCTCGGCCACCATTGATACTGAAAAATTCAGCAGCCATTTTGACCGGGCGCCGGTGATCCAGGTCTCGGGCCGGACCTTTCCCATTGCCATGGAGTATTGCCCGCCGGCAGAGGCCGATCTGGGCGAGGGTGAATCCTATGTCGAGCCGGCCGTGCGGGAGACGATCCGGCTGGCGGCGGAGCCGGCGGCAGGAGACATCCTGGTCTTTATGCCCACGGAACGCGATATCCGCGACAGTGTCGACATGCTGCGGAAACAACTGGCGGGCCAGGCCCTGGTCCTGCCTCTTTTCGGCCGGCTGCAGGCTGCCGACCAGCGCAAAATCTTTCAGCCGGCTCGGCTCCGTAAAATCATTGTCGCCACCAATGTCGCCGAAACCTCCATTACCGTGCCGGGCATCCGCTCGGTGGTGGATACCGGGCTGGCCCGGCTGGCCCGCTACAATGTCCGGGCCGGGACCACCAGTCTCCGGGTAACCCGGATTTCCCAGGCCAGTTGCGAACAACGCGCCGGCCGGTGCGGCCGCACGGGGCCGGGGTACTGCGTCCGGCTGTACAGCCGGGAAGACTATCTCTCCAGGCCGCCCTTTACCCAGCCGGAGATCCAGCGCGCCAACCTGGCCGAGGTCATTCTGCAGATGATCAGCCTGCATCTTGGCGATCCCCGGGAGTTTCCCTTTATCGATCCACCGGCCCCACGGTCGATTCGCGACGGCTACGGGAGCCTGCATGAACTGGGGGCCATAACCCCGGCCAACCGGCTGACCCCCCGGGGCCGGATCATGGCCAGGCTTCCTCTTGATCCCGGCATTTCCCGCATCATCATTGAGGGGGCGGCACAGGGAGCCCTGCGGGAGGTCAAGGTCATCGCCGCCGGCCTGTCCATCCAGGACCCCCGGATCAGGCCGGCGGACCGGGAGGACCAGGCCGACGAGATGCACCAACGTTTCAGGGTCAAAAACTCTGACTTTCTCGGTCTGCTCACGATATGGGACACCTATCACTCCACAATGAACCAGGTGGGTTCCCAGGCAAGGCTGAAAAAATTCTGCCAAAGCCATTTTCTTTCATGGCAGCGGATGCGTGAATGGCTCGACATCCATGACCAGATCAGCCGCCTGTTACGGCACGAAAAAGGATTTGACGAAAATGAACAGCCCGCCCCTTTCGCCGCCGTCCATCAGGCCCTTCTCTGTGGTTTCCTGCGCCATATCGGCCAGAAAAAGGAAAAAAACATCTACCGGATCAGCGGCGGCCGCGAGGCCATGATCTTTCCCGGTTCCGCCCTGTACAACCGGGGCGGCCAGTGGATCGTGGCGGCCTCCTTTATGGAGACCTCCAGGCTTTTCGCCCTGAATGCCGCCGTCATCGACGTTCGCTGGCTGGAGCGGCTCGGCGGCGACCTCTGCCGCCGCAGCTGGTCCGAGCCCCACTGGGAGAAAAAAGCGGGCCGGGTCACCGCCCTTGAAAAGACAACCCTTTTCGGCCTGGTTATCGTGGCCGGCCGCAAGGTCAATTATGGCCGGATCAATGCGGCAACCGGCCGCGAGGCCCGGGACATCTTTATCCGTTCCGCCCTCATCAAGGGTGAACTCGGCGGCAGCTTTCCTTTCCTGCAACACAACCTGGCACTCATCGCCCGCTACCAGGACATGGAAGAGCGGCTGCGCCGGCGCAACATCATCTTCGATGAACAGGTGCTTTATGCCTTTTACGATGAACGGCTGGGTCCGGTCCACGACCGGCACACCCTGAAGCTTTTTCTCAAGGAGAGGAAGGGCGATCACTTCCTGATGATGACCGAGGATGATATCTGCCAGGCCATTCCCGACGAGAACGAGCTGTACCGGTTTCCCCGGACCCTGCGCACCGAACAGGGGGAACTGCCGCTCAGCTACCGCTTTGAGCCCGGCCACGAGGCGGACGGCATCACGGTCGACCTCCCCCTGCTGCTGGTCCCCGGCCTGAACCCGGCCCTCTTTGAATGGCTGGTGCCAGGCCTGCTGCCGGCAAAAATCCTGGCCCTGCTCAAGGCCCTGCCCAAAAAATTCCGGCGCCAGCTGGTGCCGCTGCCGAACGCCGCCGACCTGGTCATGGACGAGCTGGAACTGTACCGGGGCTCACTCTACCCCGGCCTGGAAAAGGCCCTGCGCAAACATTTCCAGGTCAACATCCAGCGCACCGACTGGCAGACCGGGACCCTGCCCGCGCACCTGAAAATGCGCTATCGCCTGGTCGGCGAGGAGGGCCGCATTCTCTTTACCGGCCGCTCCTTCCGGGACCTGCTGAACCGCTGCCAAGACGGTCCAGGTTCAGCGGCCCGGCCGGCCGGAATTCAACACGCCGGGCCGCCCGGCAGGAAAGGGATCAGGGCCTGGGATTTTACCCGGGCGCCCGCACCGGTTACGGCCCCCAACCAGGGCAACAGGCAGGCCGGCCTCTTCTTCCCCGCCCTGCTCATTGATGAAAAAACACAGAGCCTGGAACTGCGCTACATTGACGACAAGGCCCGAAGTTTCGCCCTGAACCGCGACGGTCTGCGTTTTCTGTATTCCCTGCGGTTCGGACCGGAGATCAAGGCCCTGCGGCGGGAATGCAAGGCGGCCGTGGCCAGCCACTCGGCCTCATGGCTGTCGCTGGGTCCGGCCGCCGGCGGCACGGAGATCAAGGTGATGCTGCTGAACTTTATCCTGGACGATATTTTCGGGATCAGGGACGGAGAATTGCCGACGGCCCAGGAGTTTGAAACCGTTGCCGCCACGGCCAAAGAGAAAGGGATTGTCCGCGAAGGCGGGAAAAAACTCGACCGGCTGCTCCGGATCATTGGCCGCAGACGTCTTGTCTCCTCCCGGATCGCCGCGGCCATGGAACAAGCGCAAGCAAGCAGAAACTTCCAGGAAAACCGGTTTCAGGAATACCGGCAGCATCTGCAGGAAATCCTGCCCTCTTCCTTCCTGACGACAAAAAAATACCTGGACCTGCAGCACGCGGAGCGCTACCTCAAGGCCCTGGCGATCAGGATGGAACGGGCGGAACAGGCGCCGGCCAAAGATGCCGCCAAGTCAGCGCGGCTCGAAACCGCCGTCAACCGTTTGCGGCATCTCCCGGATGCGGACGGCAGGTCCGCGCCCTGCATTCATCTTCTGGCGGAATACCGACGGATGGTCGACGAATTCCGGGTCTCTGTTTTCGCCCCGGAACTGGGCGTCGCCATCCCGGTCTCGGAAAAACGGCTAGAAAAAAAATGGCAGGAGCTTGAGAATCAGTGCCACGCCGTTGAATCATAAACCTGAATCCATCCTGCCCAGGTGTCCTTAAAACCGTAGGTTGGGTAGAGGAACGAAACCCGACAAATCTGGCTGATGGGCTGACGATGCCGGGCTCCGAAGTCATCGAGGTGAAAAGACGGCGGTCACGCCCCCCTTTCCAGCATGGTTTCATACCACGAATAGACCGCTTGCAATCCTTGTTCGAGGGGAATCACCGGCCGCCAGCCCAGGCTGTTGAGCCGTGACACATCGAGCAATTTCCGCGGCGTGCCGTCGGGCTGGCTGGAATTATATATGGTTTCACCGGGAAAGCCGACGATCCCGCGGACAAGTTCCGCCACTTCGCCGATGGTCGAGTCCTCGCCCGTGCCGATGTTGAGAAAACCGGCCCGGGAAGGGTCGGCGGTTTCCATGTAGACCGGCTGGTCAAGCCCCATGACGAAAACACAGGCTGCGGCCATGTCATCCACATGCAGGAATTCACGGCGGGCCTTGCCCGTACCCCAGATGATGACTTTCGGGTCATGGTGGAGCAAACGGGAGGAGTCCGGGGCGAGACCGATGGCTTCCTTGACGTCCGCCGGGATAGCGCCAAAGACCTGCTCATCCCGCCGCAGGCCATCCAGGTCGTCATTCATAGCCAGCCGGGCCAGGTGAAACTTGCGGATCAAGGCCGGAAGGACGTGGCTGTTCCGCAGGTGGAAATTATCTTCCGGGCCGTACAGGTTGGTCGGCATGACCGAGCGGTAATCGGTGCCATACTGCCGGTTATAGGCATTGCACATCTTGATGCCCGCGATTTTGGCAACGGCGTATGGCTCGTTGGTCGGTTCCAGGGGCCCGGTGAGCAGGTATTCTTCCTTCATGGGCTGGGGGGCGAACTTCGGGTAGATACAGGAGCTGCCCAGGAAAAGCAGGTTTTTCACGCCGGCCCGGTAGGCCTCGTGCATGACATTGGCCTCGATCATCAGGTTCAAATAGATAAACTCGGCCGGATAGGTATTGTTGGCATGAATTCCGCCGACCCGGGCGGCGGCCAGCACCACGTAATCGATCTTGCGGCCGGCAAAAAAACCCCGGACCGCCTGCTGACAGGTCAGGTCGAGTTCGGCATGGCCGCGGGTGATGATGTCGGCGCAGCCCATGGCCTTGAGACGGCGGACGAGAGCTGAGCCCACCATGCCCCGGTGACCGGCGACATAGATGGATGAATCGGCCGGGGGCCGGACGCTGGAATTCATTAAACGATGGCCCTATTCATAGCGATTAAACGTTTTGAAACCCCGACGCTGGCACAGTTCGTCCCGTTTCGCCTCTTCCAGGTCGCAATGCATCATCTCGGCAACCAGCTCGCTGAAGCCGATCCGGGGCCGCCAGCCGAGCTTCTCTCTTGCCTTGCCGGCATCTCCCAGCAGGGTTTCCACTTCGGTGGGTCTGAAATAACGCGGATCGATCCGGACAATCACCTTGCCGGGAACAACCCCGGCCTCTTGCAGGTTCACTCCCGCCGGCTCGCCGGTGACCTCGTCAATAATCCCTGTTTCTTCCAGCCCCTTGCCCTGCCAGCGCAACCTGATGCCCAGCTCCCCGGCCGCCGCTTCCACGAAATCACGTACCGAGTACTGCCTGCCGGTGGCTATCACAAAATCATCCGGGACGTCCTGTTGCAACATCAGCCATTGCATCTCCACATAATCGCGGGCATGGCCCCAGTCGCGCTTGGAGTTGAGATTGCCGAGATAAAAACAATCCTGCAACCCCAGAACGATGCGGGCCAGTGCCCTGGTAACTTTACGGGTGACAAAGGTCTCACCGCGAGCCGGCGACTCGTGGTTGAAAAGAATACCGTTGCAGGCGTACATATTGTAGGCCTCGCGGTAATTGGTGACGATCCAGTAGGAGTAGAGTTTGGCGACCGCATAGGGTGAGCGGGGATAAAAAGGCGTTTTCTCCGTCTGCGGGCTCTCCCGCACCTTGCCGAACAGCTCGGAAGTCGAGGCCTGGTAAAACCTGGTCTTGTCGGTCAGGCCGAGGATCCGGATGGCCTCGAGCAGCCTGAGCGTACCCAGGGCATCGGAGTTCGCGGTATACTCCGGCTCTTCAAAGGAAACGGCCACATGGGACTGGGCCGCCAGGTTATAGAGTTCATCCGGCTGGACCTGCTCGATGATGTGGACCAGGCTGGAAGAGTCCGTGAGATCTCCATGATGGAGGATCAGTTTCCGGTCGGTGACATGGGGGTCCTGATACAGGTGGTCGATCCGGTCGGTGTTGAACAACGATGTCCGGCGTTTAATACCATGAACAATATACCCTTTATTGATAAGAAATTCGGCAAGGTAGGCGCCGTCCTGACCGGTAATCCCGGTAATCAATGCTTTTTTCATGAATCAATGTCCAGGTTTTAAGTTAACAGCGGAAAATTTCGACAGATAATAACACCGGAGCAGGTGATTTGACAGATTTTCCCCTCAGCCGCAGGGAACAGATTTCATAAGAATAAACCACCCGTGACCTTTATTTGCAAGGCCGATTCCCGGTAAGAATTCACCAGGGGCGATAATCCCGGGAAAGCGGTCGGGCGATTTACCAGCACTGTCTCTTTACCTTTTCCATGTTTTATGGTAACTTACTGTAATATCATTTAATAAATCAAACAGCAAGGTCCTTTTACGTAACAGGTTCAAGGACAACGTAACTGTTCGATTTCACATATCTCAGAACTGTAAGGTGGCACAGGCACCCCATCTGCACGCGGTTCATTATCTGTCCCGCCGACCTGATGTCCACCGATGATAACGACCAGGCCTCCGTCGGAACCGGTCCGATGAAGCCGATGGTTTGCGGCGATGTTTCCAGACCCAGGGAGAAATCGGATCATTGGCCCGCCAGAGGCCCATCCGCGCCAGCCGTGCCTTCTTTTCCAGGGTCTGCAACTCGCGGCAGAGCGGCTGTTCAAGACAGTACCGGGGATAAAACCAGGCCAGGCCGTCACGCACCAGTTCCCGGTTCACCAGTCGGCCCCGGCTCGTCACCAGGGCAATAACCCGGCCGTAGATACCAATACCTTTCGGCTCCACCGAAACCGTTTGCCCGGCGGTCAGGCGAATGGTCTCCTGTTTGGCTCCGTTGCTGTAATCCTGGTCGTATTCCGGCGCATCAATACCGTACAACCTGATCTCGTACACTTTTTTGTCCCGCTTTATCAACAGGCTGTCGCCATCCACAACCCTGACCACCGATCCATTCCAGGCCCGGGACGGGGTGCACTGAGTCAAGACCAGCAGAAAAAAAATAACGGCAACATATCGCATCATCAGTCCTCTCCTTCTTCCCCTTTATACTTGACCTGAATAATTACGGCGAAACGAGACAAAAAACAAAGTGATTCTTAACAAAACCCGACAAATATAATACGTTTTCCAAATACTAGGAATTCTCGGTATAATCTCTCACAGAGGCACAAAGATCACAGAGGCACAAAGATCACAGAGACTTTTAAAAGCGGAATCAGCGGTAATAACAAAAAATGCCCCCTGAAAAAAATAAAGAGCAGCCACGGCAACGTTCCCTGCGGGCCGGCGTCGCCTTTGACCGGCCCGGGCTGGCCGCAGCAGCCGCCGACCTGGCCCGGCAACTGGGACTGCCTCTCGTTTCCCCGGTCGCCGACAATCTCGATTTTGTCCTTCTCTGCACCGCCACGCGTCTTGAATTGCACTGGACCGGCGATGTTGCCCCGGCCGCGCCGGTATGGGCGGAGTTTGTCACCGGGCCGGCCGGCTATCGGCGACGGCACGGCGGCCGGGAAATGCTGATCCGGGCGGCAGGCGTCAAACAGGGCCGCCCTCCCTCTGTCCTTGACGCTACGGGCGGCATGGGGCGCGACGCTTTTCTTCTGGCCGGCTGCGGCTGTGCGGTTCACATTTTTGAACGGAACCAGGTTGTCGCCGCGCTCCTGCGGGACGGCCTGCGGAGGGCGGCGGCATACCCAAAAACCAGGGAGAGCGCCGGAAGAATCCACCTGATCGCGGCCGACAGCCGGAAATTCATGGAAAACATGACGAACCTGGGGGAGAATATCGACATTGTCTATCTTGACCCCATGTTTCCCGAGCGCACAAAATCGGCCCTGGTCAAGAAGGAGCTGCAGATCCTGCGGCTCCTGGTCGGGGGGGATGATGATACGAAGCGGTTGCTGGCCGCCGCCTTGAACGTGGCCAGCAACCGGGTGGTGGTCAAGCGGCCGAAATCGGCGCCGCCCCTGGCCGGACGAAAGCCCTCTCACTGCCTGAGCGGCGGCACCATGCGGTTTGACGTCTACATGACCATCATGACGGAAGCCCAAAAAATAAGGCTCCAAGGCGGGGATAATGTCCACAACCCATTGTAGGTTGGTGTTGAGCGATTATGCCATTAATGTTGGGTTTCGCTTCTGTCGTTGAATATATCATAACATTCAGTTTATCCAATAATTAAGCGAAACCCAACAATGGAGAGAAAAAACGCTCAAC
>VAPE01031578.1_pt1 | contig 10947 bp, 12 predicted proteins | sample 3393911 | NCBI WGS metagenome assembly VAPE01 (sample SAMN08290436, study PRJNA428436) | hydrothermal vent metagenome | isolation source: Deep-sea hydrothermal vent chimney | place: Atlantic Ocean: South-mid Altantic Ridge | reverse complement strand
TCTTCCAAATCTTTAATCATTTCAAATTTCATATAACCTCCTTTATTAAAAAACAAAAAGATTATACTAAAAATTTTAGTTTCGAAAGAAGTCTAATAAAATATTGTGAAATACAAAACCTGTAGGTATAGAATTTCGCATTAAGAAGACATTTTATGATCAAAGCTACTTTGTTTGATTGTTTTTAAGAAGTAGCATCAACTGTTTTTGGAAAAATTTTATTAAAAAAATTTTCTATTTTTTTTTGTAGTCCCAAGGGCTTTTGATTTTTTTGGTTATTATTTGAATTTTCTGTTTTTGGAATTGAAGACTTTTGGTTTTTATTGGAGTTGTTTGGAACTAGAGCAAAACAAAAAACGGGTTCTCCTTTGTTATTGACAAAAAATTCTTCTCCTACAATTTTAGATCCTGGTGGTAAGTTTTCTTTTGGAAGAATTTTAAGGGAATAATCAAAATTTCCTATGCCCATTATTTTCTTTCTCCTATAATTGTTGTTGTTTATTTTAATATTAACAAATTGTTAATAAATTGTCAAGTTTTTATTCCAACTTTATTAAGTAATTTGATTGTTTTTTTTATATTAAATATAATTATTATAATTATATACTTAATTCCTTAATGATCAATTGTTAACGTTTAATTTTTGTTGGGTTTCATGCTTAGGCTACACAGAAATTGACATGCTAGTTATGAAGCTTAAAGCTTTTCAGTTGAATATTTTTATCTTGAAAATTGTCTACGACAGTGTTAGATAAAATTGATTTGACTAATTTTCTAAATATTTCATGAGAATATATACATAAAAATTAAATTTTTCTTTGAGATGTTTTATTTTTTTATTATAGTGATTTAAAACAAATGAATATTATGAAATCAACCATTTTAATAACTTTATTGTTAATAACTTATCTGCATGCAGCTGAAAAATCTGAGTTAGACAAAATCAATTCTCATATACTGATAGAGGATTATTCAACTGCTTTAGAAAATGCAAGATCAAGTCTAGATAAATATAGTTCATCTAATAAATTGAAATTCAAATATATAGAATGCTTAGCTTTAAATGGAGAAGAACTAAAAGCTATTAAAGAACTAAAAAAATTAAAAGAAGATGAATATAAATATTTGAGCTCAGATACCTTAGAAAATATCTCTTGGGCTATTTTAAATAAAGCCTCTAAATCCACGCAATATACTACAAGACTTACTACATTGATAGGAGTGCATCTAACTGGAGATGTAAGAGCAATAAAAATTTTAAATGAGTCAATGAAAGATACAAATGCAATTATCAGAAGTGTATCTTTGCAGCTATCTTCTTCTTATATGGATAGACCTCTCAAAGAGATGGTAAATGAGCTATTTTTAAATGAAAAACTTTGGTTGGTCAGATTAGAAGTTATAAAAGCTATCGGTAAAATGAAAATTTTTGAAAAAGAAAATCAACTCAAAGAGATTATAGCTGATGAAAAGGCTACATTTGAAGAAAAAGAGGTAGCTATTTCATCTTTAGTGAATATCTTGCAAAATGTTGATCTTGAAGAGATTAAAAATCTAGCGAAGAGTAAAAAAGCAGGGCTTAGAAAATTATGTTGTGATCTAACTAGTTATTTCGATGTTAAAGAAGCTAAAGATTTGATAATTGAACTTTGTGATGATCCAATATCAGATGTTAGAATAGCTGCTTTAAATGCTATTTGTTTAAACTTTTTAAATGAGATAAAAGACCTAAAAAAGCTTTTATTAAAATGGGTTAACGATCCGAGTCCTAATGTCGCTATAACAGCAAGCTATATGGCTATTTTAAAAAATTATAGCTTTGGAGAAAAATATTTAAGAAAATATTTTTATCAACAAGATTTTGATAATGCTAGATTTGCAGCAGCTGTACTAGGTAAACTATCTAACAAATGTTTGAATCTTAAAAAAGAGATTTTAAATAGACATAAAGATATCTTTGTTAAAGCAAATATAGCAATAGGGTTAATTGGGGAAAGAAAATTAATAAAAGAAGCTTCAAATGTTTTATTTTCTTTTTTAGAAAATGATGAAAAAATCATGTGGGAAAATAGGCAAAATCCACTTTTTGAAGTTTTATATCCTAGTTATATAAGACATATTGATCAAATCCCTAGATATCCAGAAGCTATCGATCAAATGACTCGTTTGCAGCTTTTATCAATGCTAGCAATCGTAGAAGATCCAAGAGCATTTGAAGCTATAAAAATCTTTTTGAAACAAAAAGGCTGGGGTATAACAGGCTTTGCATCAGCAACTCTTTTGAAAGAAGGAGATGAACAAGCTTTAGCAATTATAAAAGAACTTTTAAATGAAAATCAATCAGATATAAAAGTACAAGCAGCTTTAGTCTTAGCTCTTTTTGGTAAAGATCCCTCTGTAATTTCTACTTTAGAAGAAGCATATCAAGATGCAGATTATAACATGAAAATACAAATCTTAGAAGCAATGGGTCATATTGGTTCTAAAAAAGCTATAAAGTTTTTAATCGATGCTTTAGAAGAACCCTATCAAAATTTGAGGGTAGTTTCAGCATCTTCTTTGGTTAGATGTTTAAATAATTAAATCTAAAATTTTTCTTTTAATTTTTATTTTAAGTCATTAACAATTAGTAATTTAATTGGTTAGTAAAAATTTTATTATTGATTTTAAAAATAATTTATATTATAATTAATTATAATATTAATACTAATCATTATAAATAAAGTTTAATTATTAAAATAATAATAAAGTTATAATAAACAGGAGAATATAATCATGTATTTAAAAATATCAAAAGAATTTGGTCTAACTCAAAAAGAGATTCAAGAAGCTGAAAATAGAATTCTAAACAATAAAGAACCAGAAGGGAAAGACAGACAAGAGAAATTAAGGTTATTTTATGCAGCTTTAGCAAAAAATATATTAGATAATTATCCAAATTTGGGTTTAGATTTTATTAAAAGATGTAAAGAAAAGTTTCAACAACAATTAAAAGAGGATTGTAAAAGAATTATCCGAGAAAAATTCGGAAGCATAGAAGATGTGATCTTTAAAAAATGTTTTGAAGATTTTATTCGTACGAAGAATATTTCACAGTTGAATTGTGAAGAATTTCAAAATTTTTTCTGTAATAGAAAAAGCACAATAGATGAAGAAAGTAAAAATGAATTATTAAGAATAGTAGAAAGTGATTTAAAAGCGAAATCAGGTTTTAATTGCTTTATAAGAGATGCTACTAGAAATAATGGTAGGTATTTAGTTTGTGAAATAAAAGGTGATCAAATAACCTACAGTTTCAAAGACGTAACTAATTCAGATAATGAGGATTTGAATGAAATACTAGAAAGCAGATGTAGACAATATCATGAAGAGTTTAAATCGGACTTACAAGATAAGCTTCGAGAAAAAAAAGTAGAAGAAAAAAATATTGAAAAATTTCGAAATTTTATTTTTTATCTTTTTTCTCAAGTAGCTGAAGTTACAATGCTTAATGGTATAATTTTGAAAAACTTATTTGGTAATAAAGAATGCTTTTTAAATGGCTTTGATTTACGAAAGAGTTTTTTGGATATTCAAATTCAAATATTAAATTCTACAACGGTGGAAATGAAAGTAAAGAGCAAAGATGGAGCTAAATTATTTACTACCCAAATTTTAAATATGAAAGATTTTATACCCTCTTCTTGGCATTTAGCAATTAAAAACCCAAGATCAGAATTTACATTTGAATTACAAGAAGATCAATGGACCATCAAAAGTGGATCGATCTCTTTTGAAATAGTAAAAAATCCAGAAGTAGAAAAAAAAGAGATAGAGGCTTAATTTTTTAAAATATTAGTTTCGATATATCAGAGATGGCTAATTCTTTTATCTCTTTAGATGTTAGCCATTTTCTGTTTTTTTGTTTTTGAATTTCATCTTTAAAAATAAAATATACATCTGCATTAGATAAAATTGCGGCTTGCCTTTTGGAGAAACTTAAAGATATCCTGCTGCCAAAATCTTCTAATTTTTTTTGGGAAGTTGGATTTTCGATTAAATGAAAAATCTCTGCTTGTTTTAGTTTCGATCTTAAAATTTCATTTTCATAAATATCATGAATTTGCTTTTGTAATATATATTTTAAATTTGGATCGGTGCTATCATTTTTTTCAAGCTTTTCAATTTCTTTGAAATATTTTATTTTTTTTAGCTCCCATGCCTTGAAATAAGCTATGGCTTTTATAGATTTTTTTATGTTTTTAGGATGAGCATTGATTTTTTTTAAATATTTTTTTATATCTTTTTGACTTTGTTTATTTAAAATATTTTGCTCTTTTATAACATTTTTATAAAACATAGCAGTATTAAAACATTTTTTGGAAGAAATAAGCAGTCTAGAAAATAAAACTCCAAGTAATGGAGCTGTAATACCAATCATTATGTGAACTATTGGCATGCTAGTCGTGCTGATAGAAATTAAAGAAAATAGATATATTGCAAAAACTGTAATAACAAAAAAATTTATTATAGTTGCTAATTTTAAAAGTTTAGATTTTTTGATATTTGTATTGTATGCTTTTTCAACATCTTGAACGAATATTGGATTAAAAAAAATTGCTCTGTTTGCCATGACTAATTAAGAAAATTTTTGATGAAAATATAGCTAAGATGATATTTTAATAAAATCATTTTTTTGTAAAAATTATATTATAAAAAAAAATTTGTAGCAAGTTATTGACATTAAAGGTAAAATGGTGTTTTACTATAATACCGATAATGATTCAATTTTGTAAAATGGCGAAAGAAGAGACGATTAAGTTAGAGGGTGAGGTTCAAGAGCTGCTTCCAAATATGAGTTTTAGAGTAACTTTAGAAAATGGAATGACTGTTTTTGCCCATCTTTGCGGAAAGATGAGAATGAGAAATATTAGAGTTTATGTCGGAGATAAAGTTACTGTAGAAATGTCTCCTTATGACTTGACAAAAGCTCGAATTATTTATCGCCATAAATAAATTGTTATTGATTTAAAATATTTAAAAAAATTAAGCTAATATGCTTTCAAAGTTTGAAATGATTTTTTTTCGGAAGTGCCCAGATAGCTCAGTGGTAGAGCACTTGCATGGTAAGCAAGCGGTCGTAGGTTCAATCCCTACTTTGGGCAAAAAGATCAAAAAAAAATATCAAAATTTACTTCAGCCTTAATGGAGGAAAATAACAATGGCAAAAGAAGCGTTTAAAAGGACAAAACCTCATGTAAATATTGGAACAATCGGGCACGTTGATCATGGTAAGACAACACTTACTGCCGCAATAACCAAATATTTAGCAGCAAAAGGAGGAGCAAGCTATAGAGATTATGCATCTATTGACAATACACCTGAGGAAAAAACTCGCGGAATAACAATCAACTCATCTCATGTTGAGTATGAGACTGAAAAACGTCACTATGCACATGTAGATTGCCCTGGACATGCTGATTATGTTAAAAACATGATCACTGGAGCAGCTCAAATGGATGGTGCTATTTTAGTTGTAGCTGCAACCGATGGACCTATGCCTCAAACTAAAGAACACATTCTTTTAGCAAGACAAGTTGGTGTTCCATCAATAGTCGTTTTCTTAAATAAAATGGATCAAATATCAAAAGGTGATGAAGAATTAGTCGAATTGGTCGAAATGGAACTTCAAGAATTGTTAGCTGAAAAAGGATATAAAGATGTAACAATAGTTAAAGGATCTGCTTTAAAAGCTTTAGAAGGAGATAAAGAAAGCGAAGAAAAAATACAAGAGCTCATAACTGCTATCGATGAAAAGATTCCAGAGCCTGTAAGAGAAATCGATAAACCATTTTTACTTCCTATAGAAGATGTTTTTTCTATATCAGGAAGAGGAACAGTTGTAACAGGAAGAGTAGAAAGAGGTATTATCAAATTAAATGACAAAGTTCAAATAGTAGGTATTAGAGAAACCAGAGATACCGTTGCAACTGGTTTGGAGATGTTTCAAAAGATCTTAGATGAAGCAAGAGCTGGTGAAAATGTCGGAGTTCTTTTGAGAGGAATTGAGAAAAAAGATGTAGAAAGAGGAATGGTTTTGGCTGCACCAGGAACTTGTACTCCTCATAAAAAATTTAAAGGAGCTATATATGTTTTGACTAAAGATGAAGGGGGTAGACATAAACCATTTTTTGCTGGGTATCGCCCTCAGTTTTTCTTTAGAACCACCGATGTTACAGGTACAGTTGCTCTACCTGAAGGTACAGAAATGGTTATGCCAGGAGATAATGTCGAGATTACAGGTGAGTTGATGTATCCAGTTGCTATGGAAGAAGGTATGCGTTTTGCTATCAGAGAAGGTGGTAGAACAATAGGAGCTGGAACTGTATCTAAGATAATTGAGTAAGTTTTTTTAAGAGTGCAGCTAAATCTGGGGAGATATTTTAGTTATGGGGGTGTGTAGCTCAATTGGTAGAGCGGCGGCCTCCAAAGCCGCAGGTCGGGGGTTCGACTCCCTCCGCACTCGTTTTTATGAGTTTTTTTAATATGAAAAGGACTAAAATGACAGCAAGTTCAAAAATCACCCAATTAAAAGTTAAAAAAAAGAAATTAAACTATTTTAGAGATGTTCAAGCAGAATTAAAAAAAGTTTCTTGGACAACAAAAGCTGAGTTAGTTTCATGTACGAAAATCGTGCTTGGAGTAACTTTGATTTTTTCTATAGCTATTTATATTGCAGATTTGTTGATTAAAAATTCACTGCATTTACTTAGCTTAATTGCTAGAGTGCTTTTTGGATAGTATATATGAAGTGGTATGTAGTTCAAGTTATATCGGGTAAAGAAAAAAAGGTTAAAAAGGCTTTAGAAGAGAATTTAAAATCTAGTGGCATGCAAGGATTTATAGAAGAGATTTTGGTGCCAACGGAAAAGGTGCAAGAAGTAAAAAAAGGAGAGCAAAAAGTTACAGAAAAAAAACTTTGGCCAGGATATATACTTATCAAGATGAATTTGACAGATGAGTCTTGGGGTTATGTAAAATCTACCACTAATGTAATCGATTTTTTAGGTGGAGATAAACCCACTGCTTTAACAGATCATGAAATGGATGAGATCTTAAAAGAATTAGAAGAAAAGAAAAAAGGCGTAGTTCAAAAACATAAATTTGAAGTTGGAGATGTTGTTAAGATAACCGAAGGTGTTTTTGTGAACTTTATAGGAACTGTCACTGAAATTAATCATGAAAAAGGAAAACTCTCTGTTTTAGTATCTATATTTGGAAGAGATACAAGAGTCGATGATTTAGAGTTTTGGCAAGTAGAACAAGCCTCTTTAGATGATTTAAGTTGAGGTAAAAATGGCAAAAAAAAAGATAGTTAAAATAATAAAATTGCAAATTGCTGCAGGAAAAGCAAATCCTGGACCTCCAATCGGGCCAGCATTAGGTGCAGCAGGATTAAATATTATGGCATTTTGTAAAGATTTTAATGCCAGAACTCAAAAACAAATACCAGATGTACTTCCTGTTGTTATCGAAGTTTATCAAGATAGAACTTTTTCATTTATCACTTTGCAACCTCCAGTATCTAGATTGATTTTACAAGAGTTAAAATTAGAAAAAGGATCTAAAATGCCAAATCGAGAAAAGGTTGGTAAATTGAAAAAAGATGCTGTTGAGAAAATTGCAAAAAGAAAGATGCCAGATATGAGAGCATCATCTTTAGATGCTGCTATTCGAATGGTTGTAGGTACAGCAGCTTCAATGGGAATAGATATAGAAGGATAATAAAATATGAGAAAATCAAAAAGAGTAAAAAAAATATCTCAAATAGTTGGAGAAAATAAAAAGTTTACTATTCAAGAAGCTATAGATATTTTAAAAAAATGTCCTAAATTAAAATTTGATGAATCTATAGAAGTATCTATAAAATTAGGGATAGATCCCAAAAAATCAGATCAACAAGTTAGAGGTAGTGTATCTCTTCCTTATGGAAGTGGAAAAAGCATGAAAGTTTTAGTTTTAGCAAAAGCTAATAAAATTCAAGAAGCTTTAGATGCTGGAGCTGACTATGCTGGAGCAGATGAGTATGTGGAAAAAATAAAAAAAGGATGGTTGGATTTTAATGTAGTAATAGCAACACCAGATATGATGAGAGAAGTGGGAAAACTTGGAAAAATATTAGGGCCAAGATCTTTAATGCCTACACCCAAATCTGGAACAGTAACTCAAGATGTGGCAAAAGCTATCAAAGAGATTAAAGCAGGAAAAATCGAATTTAAAGTGGATAAAAATGCATCTATTAACACTGTTTTAGGCAAACTATCTTTTGAAAGTGAAAAAATACAAAAAAATTTAAAAGCTTTGTTAGCAGCAATTGTAAGAGCTAAGCCATCTAATTGCAAAGGGGTATATATTAAAAATGTAGTGTTGTCTTCCACTATGGGACCTGGTCTTAAAATTGATTTACAAACATTAAATATTACATAAAGGTGAAAAAAGTTTTATGAGAGAAGAAAAAAAACTTCTATTAGACGAGATTAAAGAAAAAATAGATTCATCTTCATCTTTGATCATAACAAAATTTACAGATATTACAACAGCTGAATCTTGGAATTTTAGAAATGTGCTTTTAAAACATACAGCAGAAATGGAAGTTGTTAAAAAAAGAATTTTTTTGAAAGCTTTTGAAAAAAGTGGATATAAATGTAATATCGAGCAACTAGAAGGTCAAATTGCTATCATCTTTATTAAAGATGATCCAATAGATGCAGTAAAGACTATTTTTGAATTTTGCAAGCAGACCAATAAATTAGAGGTTTTAAGAGGCGAGATTGATGATAAAACTTATGATAGACAAGATCTTTTAATTTTATCTAAATTATCGACAAAAGATGAACTTAGAGCTGAGTTTTTATCGCTTCTTGAAGCTCCAATGTCTGGCGTTGTGTCTGTAATAGATAGTCTTTTAACCAGCATTCTTTTTGCTTTAGAAGAAAAAAAGAAAAAATTAGAAGAAATAAAATAAAGGAGTACTATTGTGGTTACAAATATAGATGAGATTGTAGAAACATTAAGTAAATTGCCGGCAATCGAGCTTGCTAAATTAAAAACAGCACTTGAAGAGAAGTGGGGAGTGAAAGCTCAAGTAGCAATGCCAGCTATGGTAGCCCCAACTCCAAGTGAGACTTCAGCTAGTGAAGAAAAAGAGGAGTCTACAGAATTTAAAGTTACTTTGGAAGAAGTTCCTGCTGATAAAAAAATAGCAGTTATTAAAGCGGTTAAAGATATTACAGGTCTTGGCCTTAAAGAAGCTAAAGCAATTGTGGAGGGAGTTCCCAAAGTCTTAAAAGAGACAGCACCAAAAGCAGAGGCTGAAGAAATTGTGAAAAAAATAAAAGCAGCTGGTGGAAAGGCATCATCAAAAGGCCTTTAAAATATTTTTTATTTAACAAATAGAGCAAAAGTTGAGTTTTTTTTGCTCTTTTGGTGTTTTTTATCAAGAAGAAAGTTTATTTTAAGGAGTCAAAAAAGATGCTAAAAAAGCCGCCTGAGCGAGTAAGTTTTAGGAAAACTAAAGAGATTATAGATCTTCCTAATTTAATCGAAGTTCAAATTAAATCATATAAAGAATTTTTGCAATCTGAAAAATTACCCCATGAAAGAGAAAAAATTGGATTGGAAGAAGTGTTTCATGAAATCTTTCCTATCAAATCATACGATGAAAAGACGATTTTGGAATATATTTCATATGATTTAGGAGTTCCTAAATATGCACCAGAGGCGTGTATAAGAAGAGGAATTACATATAACGTTACTTTAAAAGTTAAATTTAGATTAACAGATGAAACTGGCATAAAAGAAGAAGAAGTTTATATGGGAACTCTTCCTATAATGACTAAAACTGGAACTTTTATCATCAATGGTGCAGAAAGAGTTGTTGTATCTCAACTTCATAGATCTCCTGGAATTGCATTTGAAAAAACCAGACATCCTAAAGGTACAATGCTTTTTTCTTTTAGATTGATTCCCTATAGAGGTACTTGGTTAGAGGCTGCTTTCGATAATAATGATTTGATATATATCTATGTCGATAGAAAAAAAAGAAGAAGAAAAGTTTTAGCAACATCATTTATTAGAACGCTTGGATATTCATCAGATGCTGATATCATTGAAGAATTTTTTGATACTAAAAGAGTAAAGATCAAATCAGAAAAAGATTTTATAAAATTAGTTGGAAAGATCTTAGCTCAAGATGTCATCGATGAAGAGACAGGTCTTGTTTTTGGAAAAGCTGGAGAAAAACTCACTACTGCAATGCTTAAAAGAATGTTGGATGAAAAAATCGTATCTATAAAAATTGTAGAAGATATAGATGAGTCTCACCCAATTATAAAAATGCTTGCCAAAGATCCTACAGATTCTTATGAATCTGCTTTAAAAGATTTTTATAGAAAGATAAGACCTGGTGAACCTGCAACTTTGTCTAATGCAAGATCTGCTATCATGAGATTGTTTTTCGATGTAAAAAGATATAATCTTGGAAGAGTCGGAAGATATAAGTTAAATAGAAAATTAGGTCAAGAAATTTCAGATGAGATTTTAAATACTGTAACCTTAAAAAAAGAAGATATAATCGAAGCTTTGAAATATTTAATTAGATTAAAACAAGGTGATGAAAATGTATCTGTAGATGATATCGACCATTTAGGAAATAGAAGAGTTAGATCTGTAGGTGAGCTTGTTCAAAATCAATGCAGAATCGGTCTTGCTAGAATGGAAAAAATAGTAAAAGAAAGAATGAATTTATTCGACTTTTCTACAGATACGATGACCCCAGGTAAGGTAGTGTCGGCAAAAGGCCTTGCTGGTCTTTTAAAAGATTTTTTTGGAAGATCTCAACTATCACAATTTATGGATCAAACAAATCCAGTATCTGAGCTTACTCATAAAAGAAGACTTTCTTGCTTG
>VAPE01033094.1_pt1 | contig 10980 bp, 12 predicted proteins | sample 3393911 | NCBI WGS metagenome assembly VAPE01 (sample SAMN08290436, study PRJNA428436) | hydrothermal vent metagenome | isolation source: Deep-sea hydrothermal vent chimney | place: Atlantic Ocean: South-mid Altantic Ridge | reverse complement strand
GAGCCGTCATTCCCGTCCCGACAAATCGGGATTGGGCGGGAATCCAGTCTTTTCAGTAACTTCTGGATACCCGACTACAGACTTCGGGTATGACAAAAATAAAAAACAGCAATTTATACACAGGCTCTAATTAACGGTCTATTCTTGCCTTATGAGTTCTATCGTTACGTTCCCGGGGAGTGCAAGCTCCGCCTCAACCTCGAATGCCTTCAGTATTGCACAGGGCACGGGACAGGAGACATGTTTGAGACAGGTTGAGCCTTTCCGGTAAACCGGATTTTCGGTTATGCGCTTAAAGGCATCCATGAAGTCGAGTTCACTTATCTCCTTTGCGAGTTTTTCCACCATCTCACAATCGGACTTAACAGAGAGGGCATATTTCTTGCCCTCTTTTTTTTCAATCTCCACGCTGGTTTTAAGACCGCATATGCCGGGATTAATATTTGCCTTTGTCATCCTTTATCCATTCCTGAATCAGGTAAGCGGTTTTTGTACGACTGCCCTGATCATCCGTACATACGTATTCGTTATAATTGCATGCCTTAAGGGCATTTCCAAGTTTATACAAACCTCAACCCGAAACCCTTCCTCATCCCTTTATGGTTACCGGGAGATTCTTTTTCTCAAGTAGTGTCTTGAGGTTGGGAAACTTGTCCTTCATATGAGGAAAATGCATGGCCATCATGAACTCCTTTTCAAAGGCGGGTTCTACCGCAATCTCAACAAACTCCACCCATCTTGCCCTCTCCTCCGCTTCACGGCGCTTGTCCCTGTTTAGGAGCGCCATCCTTGCGCCGTCTCCGGCAGCGTTACCCACGGCATAGACCTTATCTGCATCACAGTCGGGGAACATTCCGATGGCAAGGGCTGATTCCTTGTCTATGAAACTTCCAAAGGCACCGGCAAGGATAACCCTGTCAAGCTTCTCAATTCCCATTTTCTGCATCATAAGCTTTACTCCTGCATAGAGGGCTCCCTTTGCAAGCTGAAGCGCCCTCACGTCTGCCTGCGTGATGGTGATATCGGTTCCGATGGATGTCTCCTCGGCCCAGGCAAGGACATACTCAGGTTTGCCGTCCGACCCAAGTCTGACCCTGATGGTATCGAGGTCAATGTTGAATTTCCCCGATTTGTCGATAATGCCGGACTTGAACATCTCGGCGACCGCATCAATTATGCCGGATCCACATATCCCCTTGGCGTTCACTTCCTGAAGCTGGGTATGCCAGTCGGCCTTGCCGATAACCTTGTATAAACAGTCCTTTGTTTCAGGATCGATCTTTATCTTCTCGATAGCGCCTGGTGCGGCACGCATACCGAACTTTATCTGGGCACCCTCAAAGGCCGGTCCCGTAGCACAGGATGTGGAGCAGACCCTCTCCCGATTCCCGAGCAGAAGCTCACCATTGGTCCCGATATCGATTATGAGAACCGTTTCATCCTGATTGTACGGTTCTTCGGCAATAAGGACTCCCACATTATCAGCCCCGACAAAACCTGCCTCTATAGGAAGGACATGTACGTAGGAAGCGGGGTTGATCCTGAGCCCGAGGTCACGGGCCTTTATATTAAGCGAACGCTGTACAGCAGGTATAAAGGGTGACCGACCTATGTATACCGGGTTGAACCCGAGGAAGATGTGATGCATTGCGGTATTGAAGACGATGGTCAGGTCAACTATTACATTGCCTCCGTTTTTACCATTCGTCCTGAGATCTGATGATGTACGGTCTATTATCTCATTCAGTCCTTCAATTATTGCATTCTGCATCTTTTCGAGGCCATCCGGGTTTGTCATTGCATAGGTTATTCTTGACATGACGTCCTCACCGTACGGGACCTGTGGGTTCATCATGGATTCCGTACTTACAACCTTCCCCGTGTTCAGGTCGCAGAGATATCCGACCACGGTCGTTGTTCCGACATCTACGGCAAGACCATAGGAGGGCTCGACAAAACCGGGTTCAACCTTGATGATCTCTTTGTGCATCCAGACGGTAACAGTTGTCTTCCAGTCACCTTTCCTTAAGGCGTCCTGGAGGTCTTTAAGCGTCTCATAGTCAAAAACGAGACCGGGGAGTCCATATTTATCTTCCATGAATTTCAGTACCCTCTCCATGTCGCCTGTAGTCATATCATGGAGTTTTGGGGCAGGTAGATTGACATTGTATTTCTTTACTGCGGGGTCGAGTTTAATAATGAGTTCCTTGGCAGCCTTTCTTACAATCTGTTTCCCGGCCCTTGACCGCTCCGGAACGAATACCTTTACATCACCATGAATTTCAGCAGCACATGCAAGCCTCATCCCCGGGCCATCCTCGATTTTAAGATGTTCCTTCTCATCGTCCGTAAAGGGAGAGAGATGGTCCATGCTCGAATCGATGTTGTCCTTTTCAAAGTACCCGTCTTCTATCCTGACCTTGCACTTACCACAGATCTTTTTTGCACCGCAGACAGCCTCGATATCAACCCCGAGGGCCTGTGCTGCTTCAAGAAGGGTCTTGTCTTCTTCAATCTCGCCTCTTCTGCCCGAGGGCTGAAAGATCACTTTGAATTTATTCATTAAAAACCTCCTTATTTTAAAAGTTTAGGGTGGGTCCCAGGCCTTTATGGAGGGGGCGGAGGGGTGGCCTGGGACCCTTTGTTCATGGCATGCGCCATGAACAAGATCAATTTCTTTACTGACAGGATCGTGATTCCTTCAGGTATATTCTTTCCCTTTTGTTGTTCTTGTAAACCTTTCTTGCGTAAGGACATATGTTAATACAGAGTCCACAGTTCGGCTTGTTATTAAAGACCGTCCGTTTTTTCTTCAGGGAACTGCACCTGCTGTATATGACAATCTCACTAAAGGGCTCCCCGATCGACCATGAAGTACCGGTCAGGGCACTGGAAGGACAGTGCCTGACACAGAGGTTGCAATTGCCGCAGAGAGATTTTGTAATTGGCCTGTCGGTCATAAACGGTGCGTCTGTAAGCACCGTGGCCCAGGAGAGCTTCGGTCCGTACCTGCTGTTGATTATCAGCCCGTTTTTCCCTATCCATCCAAGACCGGCACATGTAGCAGCTGTCTTATGACTGAAAAACTCATATAACCTTGAGATAAACTTTCCATTTCTCCTGTCAGAGTCGGGCGGAATGGTAAGAAACCTGTAGTTCCTCTTCCTCAACCAGGCTTCAATTAATCCCTGGAGGCCGAGTAGAAACTCCACGGTGTCCCGGTTCAGGTCCTTTCTGACCGCTATCGCAATGCCTCTTGTGAGGTGCCGGATATCGCCGGAAAGGGCCTCGGTCACGTCACCTACACCCGTCAGGGTGGCGCCGGAACTCAACAGCAGGTCCTTTAATGAATCAGGATTCAACTTTGTTTGCCTCTGCATCTATCCTCATTTTCTTCAGAGATGCGACCATACTGATGGCTTCCTGAAGGGCATTGCTTGCATCCGGTGCATACCCGTCAGCCCCCCACTTGTCGGCAATTTCCTTGGAAACAGGGGCTCCACCAATCATGATTTTTACATTGGGGTTCTTCTCTCTCAGGGTGTCGATTACCTTCTGCATGCCGACCATGGTAGTGGTCATCATGGCCGAAAGACACACGAGATCGGAATCCGTCTTTATCTGTTCCTCTACAAACTTATCGAGAGGGACGTCCCTGCCCAGGTCATAAACCTCAAAACCGGCAACGTCAAACATCATCTTAACGATGTTCTTCCCGATATCGTGGACATCACCCTCGACCGTCCCTATTACAACCGATCCCTTCATCCCGAGATCCATCTTCCCAACGTGTGGTTTAAGAATATCGAGTCCGGCGTAGAGTGCATCAGCGCACATCAGCAGCTCGGGAACAAAATATTCCTGTGCCTCAAAGAGCCTGCCAACCTCTTCCATTCCGGAAACGAGACCGTCAAAGATGGCCGCATTTGCGTCCATCCCGACATCAAGCACCTCCTGTGCAGCCTCCTTGACGCCGTCCTCATCGTACTGGATAACAGCGTTTTTGAGTTTTTCGAGTAGTTCCTGTTTTTTTTCTTCTGATACCATGGCTTAACCTCCGTAATTGATTATTTCGTCCATCATTATTTTCATGTTTTCCGGTGGAACCGTCGGCCATATATCACAGCCCGGCCAGACAGCGCTGGCACCATCGTCTATACATTTTCTCATTGTCGTCCGGATAATCTCCTCATCTCCGGTCACAAGGACATTATACGGGTCGTAATTGCCGAATACGAGTGCGTTGCTCCCGATTTTTTTGCGGGTTTCCACAAGGTCGTTTTTCTGGTCCACACTGATTGCCTTTGCACCGGATTCAACCATGAAAGGTACAATGTCATTTGTCTTCCCGCAGATGTGAAGGACCGTATTGCCCTTAACTTCAGAGAAGATCTTTTTGAGATAGGGAAGGATGAGGTTCTTGAACCCCCGGGGGCTTAACACATCGGACGTTGCCCCCATCTCCCTCACCGTAACATAATCACTCCCGGCGCTTTCGAATTCCTTTGCAATAAGGACAATGGCATCGGCCAGGACATCGAGCAGTTTTCCGACCTTGTCGGGTTTCTTGAAGGAGAGTTTAAGCAGGTCGTTGAGTTCCATGATCTGTCCTGCAAGGGTGAATGGTCCGAGCACGTAGCTGCCGACAGGCACGTCATTGCCGATCTCGTTTTTCAGTAATTTGATGGTCTCCTTCATCAGGGGAACCCTTCCGCGTGTGACAAGGTCGGGGGGGATAGTGATCTCCATCTCCTCTTCGTTATGGATTACCTTCTCCTTTATTGTCGGGTAGAGTATGTCCTCGGAATGTGCATATACATTTATCTCACACCCGAGGGCCTCGGCTTCGATACAGAGATCAAAGGGTACGACACCACATTCGAACCCGTAGAGCTTGTAGGTGGTTGCAGCTGCCTCAGCCATCATCTTGGCGTCAAGGTGGGAGGCGGCGAATTTGTACCCGAGGGTTTTCAGCCCCTCAGCGGTTACATTTCCCATCCCGCTGAAGCATGGGACCCTGTCAACTTTCTCACCATTGAAGAGTTTAAGGATCCGTTCTCTGGAATTCATTGTTGTGACTGCCATTTGCTGTTCTCCTTTCAGATTGTTTTATATTTGGATTTATTTTTTGGACGTTCCTTTTTTCCTTGCCCCTCCTTCGAGGAGTTTGACGATAAAATCGGGAAAGAATTTTCTGATAGGGAGATTGTCGTTATCCGGAATTTCCCGTGTTTCGTCATACATGAAAGTGGACATCAGTATATGAGCGGTTGCTACGGCAGGAAAGATTCTCTGTGCAGTGACAATAGGGCCGTAGAAATTGAAGTCACTCCATATAGCGGTAGACATCCCCTGGGCAACGGCATCCATTGCCTTGAAGCCATCGAGCCCCCATATCTCTTTTGATTCCTTCCACATATGTGTGCCGTTGGAATAGGCTCCTCCACATGGCAGACCAAGCTTTTCCTTAATCAACCTGTTTGCCAGAATTGAGAAGGAAGTGGAGGGCAGGTTCATTACGGAGGTATCAACGATGATAGTGTCAAAGGCATCCGCCCCCTGGGCCAGAATTGCCTCAAGTGACTTGAGCCGTCCCGCCGGCGTCTGATCCTGGTCATCAAAGGCCTGAACAACAACATGCCTTATCCCGAGATCCCTCAGCCTCTCGACCTGACCCTTGATGTCCTTGTCCCACGGGGTTATGCTGTTGTAGAGGAATTTATCCTGGACACCGAGTTTAGCGACATACTCTGTTGCCTTTGCCCTCTTCTCAGCCACCCACATATCGATACCAAAGGGCATATCCGTAGTTTCCAGGTAGAAGTCTATGTAAGCCTGAGCCTCCTCAGGTGTGTTCGCGACCATTGCAACCATTGCCGGGATTCCTGTAGATTTGCTTAGTTCTTCCTGTTTACGGATCAGCTCCACGGCCCTCTCACGGTTGAACTTTGCTGACTTCCTGTCTTGAAGTATCCTGTCTTTATTGTGAAACATTGATGCAATCAGAAGGGGAGGGTTTTCACCGACTTGTCCCCCTATACTGATTCCGTTGAAATCAAATACCCTCTGTTTGGTTTCTAATCTGAACATCAACTGCTCCTTTCGGGATTGACTGTATTTAATTGTATTGACTTACTTAAGATGATATTTTCTTGAGCCATTGCATTACCTGTTTAATTGAAATCTTCCACCGGCAAAAAACGGAGGAGTACCGGAGAATATGACGGAGATACACGACCCACGGGATACCCCGATACTCCCAGTCAAGTGCACGTGATTTTTAATCTATGTATTCAGAACAGGTATAAGTATCATTAATTGACCTCAGTTCAAAGACTGTTAAAATACCCCGTGATCGAATTTTGGCTCCGGCAGGTACTCCCAATCCTCACCCTTCTCTATCTTCTGGGCAAGATCGACACATTTTACTGCATATTCAAAGGCATAGGGTATGCCCGGTCCGTTTGGAACAAAGCCTGCGAGAAGACATCCTATCGATGCTGCCTCAAAGACCTCTTCTACGGTTGCACCGGCCTTTACCGCCGGATAGACATGAATGATACAACGTGGTGACATATAGGCAACGCCACCCGCCATGAAGATCAGCTCCTTGACCTTCCTTGAGAGAGCCCCGTCCTTCCAAAAGGAATTGTAAAAATCTGCAAATGTCTTTCCTCCTTCAGGGTTCAACTGATTGATGACCTTAAACATCCTCGGTGTAAAAAGCATCTTTTCGTTCATGTACTCATTTGCTTCTTCAGGAGTCATTTTTTTTTCTTCTGACATGCCTTCCTCCTTTTGAGTGTTCTCTGACCCTATGGCCAGAAATCGTTTAAACCCGTCTAAAATTCCCATAACTTAACCTCCCCGGTTTGGGATTGCAACCAGCTTTTGCACTTATCACCTCCCCTGCTTTTATTGTGGGTGACAGGGTGTAGATGGTCAACGAACGGTCTGCACAGCCTGCCGGCTATTGTCTGCGGCCTGTCACCTTTCGGCTAAAGTCTCCACTGCCGTGCAATATTTACGAACTGTTGAATATTCTCATAGGGAACATTTGGTGGAATATCACAACCCGGCATTAAAACAAAGGCACCGTCCGTGCCGGTCCTTTCTATGATATCTTTACAGGTGGATTCAACATCCCCGACACTGCCCTGGAGCATGACGGCAACGGGATCAACATTTCCGGCAAAACACATCTTCCCGTAAAGTATTTTCTTTGCCTTTGCCATGTCCGTTTTGTGATCAAGGCTGATACAGCTTGCACCGGTTTCAGGAAAGAGTTCGAGACGGTCGGTCGTATTACCACAGATATGGAGGAGCGTATGGGCTTTTTTTGCCTTTGCCCAGTCGGTAAATCTCTTAAGGGCGGGAACCACAAATTTAGCGAACTGTTTTTTGGAGATCAGGTCGCCGGATGCAGTCGGGTCCGCGAGACTTATCACCTCAATAGTGCCATCGTCAACAAGCGGTTCAAACAGGTGAATAAGCAGATCCGTAGCAAATTCCGTGACCTTTTCCACAAGAGCCGGTTTCTTGAAGGTCGCCTTCATCATATCCTCTTCGCCTACGAACCGTGCAGCAAGGGTAAAGGGTCCCCATGCGGTCATGGTTACCACATATTTGTCCCCGATCTGTTTCTTTGTCTTCCTGGTCGCCTCATAAACCACATTTATTGTTTTATCTTTTTCAATATCTTCTATCTTCAGTCCTGCGAGGTCCTCCTCCGAACTTACAAGAGGGGCTACAAGGTCTGGTGCGCCGACTTCGCGGAACTTGATCTTCCCCCCGAGTGCCGAGGCATGGAAGTTGTTGTACCCCGATCCTGCATAAACGATATCACACTGGAGTTTTTCACTCATATCAACCAACATCTGCGTCATCCTGTCAGGGTCCTTTGAGAGTTCCTCAAAGGTGGTGCCCCAGCTATTGATGCTCCACATACCTCCGCCGAACAGGGACACCGGCACCCTTTCCGGTTTACCTTCCTCAAAGGCTTTTAGAATAGTCTCTTTTGGTGTCATAGAGTCCTCCTTTATTATGATTGCGGTTCTTATGATTAAATACCTCGGACAGATACGTCTTCAGTTCATCGAGCTGGTCTGAATTCGGGAATGTAGTTGCAGTGGCCTTGTCCTGCGCTTCACCTAAAATAACCACCCTGGTATCGGGGGAGATACTACCGATAATTTCCGATGCATCCGAAGCTGTAAGGCCAACGTCCCGTGAATCGAGTATCACAGCGTCGTACTTATTATTGAAAACCTGCCTTACCGCATCTGCCGGATGATCTGTGATGTCGATGGCATAGCCGATATCCCTCAGCATCCCGTAGATTGATTTGATCAGCAAGGGGTTATGGGAACTGATAAGTAAATGCGACATGTTATTAGGTAAGCAACTATAATGCCAGAATAAAAAAAGCCCGGAAATCCGGCAAGATCCCGGCGGGGGCGGATTTTTTGAACAGGGACCGGGAAAATATACCGCAACCGTTGGGGCATTTTCCCTCATCCTTTTACCCATACAATATAGGGCAATTGAGGAGAGAATCATGTGGCGGGACCTTAGGGGATTATCAGGTTAAAGGAATGAAAATTGCTTTAGTAAGATGGGGAGGGGAAATAGGACTTTTTGCGAGTCCATCGAGATTTGAGGATCTGTATAAAATGCAACATGCCTGAAATACGGAGAAAGGAATATGAGGTGAAAACAACCATTGTATGCGGTATACTCGGCTCCGGGAAGACAACCTTTATCCGGAACGTATTGAAGGATTCACTGGAAAAGGTGGTTGTCCTTGTTAACGACTTTGGCAAAACAGGGATTGATGGAGAAGTCCTCTCGGTTGGCGGTGTCGAGGCGGTTGAACTTCCAAGTGGGTGTGTCTGCTGTACATTGAAGTTTGACCTTATCAGAACAATCGGGGAGGTAATGGAGGAGTTCCGTCCGGACCACCTCTATATAGAACCGAGCGGAGTTGCATCGCCCTCGGGGGTGCTTGAGGCACTTGGTTCGTTAAAGGTAAATCCTGTAACCGTAGTCGGAATAGTGGACTCAAGCGAATTCGTTGAACTCTATGAATCCGGGATGTACGGTAAGTTCTTTGAAGACCAGATCATTAATTCCGATATTATCCTTATAAACAAAACCGACACAGTTGAAGAGGAAAAAGTGATGGAGACAATAGAGTTGGTTAAGGGAATGAATGTGCGGGCTATCATCATTCCCACCGTCAGGGCAGCATTGAGCGAGCCGCTTCCTGAAGTTGCAAGGGATAACAGGACAATCAGCAGCCACACCGGGCATGTCATCCATTGTGAAACGGTCTCCCTGAAACTCAAGGATAATGTTTCCTTTAATACGGTCAGGGAATTATTCAGGGACATGCAATGGGGTTCATTCGGGAAGGTATTCAGGGCAAAGGCCCTGGTACAGACCGACAAAGGCCCTTTCCGGTTTGACCTGTCTTCCGGCCGGGTTGAAACAGAGCCTTTCGGTAAACCCGTCACAGACAGCCGCCTTGTCGTTATAGGGGAATCGTTGAAAGCCCCTTCTATCAGCACGGCGGTAGCTGCCCCGACCGGTCCTTTAAACCCTTAATGCCCTGATAATCTCACTCACAACCTCCGACTTGTTCATGGTATAGAAATGGAGATACTTGACCCCGCTGTCGAGCAGTTCTTTGCATTGCCTGATCGCAAGTTCGGTCCCTATCTTCTGCATCTCTTCGGGCTTGTCAAGGACACCCGACATCATCTCCTCGATCCGGAAAGGAATCGTAGTCCTGCAGAAAGAGGCAAACTTCTTTATCCTTCCAAGGTCGGTTATCGGCATGATACCCGGAAGAATGGGGATATTGATACCCTTCTTCCGGGCCCTTTCAAGGAAGTCGAAGAAGTATTTGTTGTCAAAGAACATCTGTGTAATAGCGAAATCGGCTCCGGCATCAACCTTCATCTTCGTGTACTCTATGTCTGCCTCAAGCGAGGGGGCTTCCTGGTGACCCTCGGGATAAACAGCCACACCGATTGAAAAATAATTGTACTTTCCGACAAATTCAACAAGGTCCTTTGCGTATCTGAATTCGCCTGTTGCGGGATCAAACTCCTCCGCGTCCTGAGGCGGGTCTCCTCTGAGTGCAAGGATATTGTCAATGCCGTTGTCCCTGTAGTCCCTGAGAAGGGAATCCATCATCTCCCCCGTAGCCCCGATACATGTGAGGTGGGACATTACCGTAAGGTCCGTCTCCTCTTTCAGCTTGATGAGCAGCTTGCGCGTTCTGTCCTGGGTGCTGCCTCCAGCCCCGTATGTAACGGATACATACAGCGGGTCGTATTTACTCAGTTCAACTGCAACCCTCATTAACGCCGTCATTCCTTCGCCGGTCTTAGGCGGAAAAAACTCAAAGGAAATTCCCCTGTCCCTTGTGTTGAGTATCTCGGATATCTGCATCATTCCTCCCTGGTTATGTTTATGTTACCGGTTAAAGAAAGCGGTCTTTTAAGGCTGTCCACTACCGGACAGTGGGCAACCACCTTTTCAGCAAGGGCCTTAACCTTTTCCTCCTCATCGGGGGAGTTGATATTGAAAGAATAGCTTATGTCACTGAATCCGGCCGGAACCGAGTCCTCAACCATAAAGAGGCCTCTCAGGTCCAGTCTCCCCTCGACCTCAACAGAGAGGGAATTAACGGTTATTCCCTCATGAAGGGCGAATTCATAAAAGGCGGCTTCGGGTTTCCACTTAAAAAATGCCATTCTCCTGGAGACTACCTCTTTCAGTTTTGAGTCGTCGTAAACCTTCATTGCCTGATAAACCTCCTCATGAAATAATTTTCCTCTTTAATTATTAATCGTCTCAAAATAGTGTAGAGATATTATTTAAAAAATCCCTCCTGACCTCCCTTTGCCAAAGGGAGGGATTATCCCCCTCTTTGGCAAAAGAGGGGCGAGGGGAGATTTTTAGATTGATGTC
>VAPE01021293.1_pt1 | contig 10985 bp, 14 predicted proteins | sample 3393911 | NCBI WGS metagenome assembly VAPE01 (sample SAMN08290436, study PRJNA428436) | hydrothermal vent metagenome | isolation source: Deep-sea hydrothermal vent chimney | place: Atlantic Ocean: South-mid Altantic Ridge | reverse complement strand
CCGGCGGTCGTGTGTCGGTCCCGGACCAGGGCCTGCCGAACCTGAAGGCGGCAGGCGCGGCTTCGCAGCTGACCGCCATCCACTACTGCGGCGACACGTACCGCCTGTCGACGGCCGACGGAAAGCTACATACGTTCTGGGAGTTCAATCTGCGGTTCAAAACGGACGGCAGCGTCGACGGCCCGCGTCCGGGTACGCCCGTACTCGTTGGCACCGGCATGCGGGGTGACCGCGCCGCTGTGATTTTTTCGCGTCCGGAGGAAATCTCCGGATTTATTCGAAGGCAGTGCACATGAATCAACGCCGCCCTGACCGATCCGACGAACCCATCCCGCCAAGCGATACCGCAGAGCGGCATGACGGCGAGCGCAACTGGCGCATGTCGAGACGAGCGTGGCTTGCAATGCTGAGCGTCACGGGCCTGGCGGGTGCTGGCTTTGCTTACGGGAGCTGGTTTTCGGATGATATTGTAAACGGCGTTGTCATTCATCCGCGTCCACGCGAGCTCGGAACGCTGCGTTTCGCAGACGACAAGGGCACCGCGACAAGCCTGAGCGCGTTTCGTGGCCGAGTCGTGCTGCTGAACGTCTGGGCTACCTGGTGCCTTCCGTGCCGTGATGAGATGCCGACACTGGATCGTCTGCAGGCAGCGCTCGGCGGACCGAGTTTTGAAGTCGTCGCAGTTTCTCTTGACGCGGGCGGCTTGCCGGCGGTGCAGGCGTTCTTTCGCGAGATTGGCGTTAAACACCTGCGCCCATATCTCGATACCTTCCACGATGTCGCGGCTCTGGCCTCAACGGGCATACCGCTCACCTTGTTGATCGACCGCAACGGCCGCGAAGTGGGCCGCAAGCTGGGGCCTGCCACGTGGGACGATCCTCAAATGCTCCGACTGATCCGGCGTTATCTACCGGCCACGCCGTGAGCGAGCGGCCCCCCCGAATCGCACGCTCACATGAGGAGATCGAGATTTGGGTCTTTAACGCCACACCACCATGCCACGGCACTGCGATCGGGCGATCGCGCAATGCCATGCTGCTCCCTTATCGCGAGCGCGTCACGGGCAGCACGGAAAACGCCGGATTGGAGATCCGGGCCGGTTCCGGGCTGAATTTTCCCTTGTGAAAAAGGGGGCTCGGCGATACGCGCGAGCCCCGTAAAAGACGGTCGAGACCTGACAATCGATCACGGCAGGACAGCACCCTAATCGACTCTCCGGCCAGCACCGTCTGCGTGGACGTTGCGCCGCGGCGCTCTTGCACAGTGCGTCTTGTCGGGCAACCGCCTAGACCCGGCGCCGCAGCAGTAGCAGGGACACCGACAGCAAGACGTGGCATTCACGCATGCGCGCATGCTTCTGGACGTCGGTGCTGCGCCATCCTAGCCCTCAGAAGTTCGCAAAGACTGTGGGCGCTGGCCCTGGCTGCAATTCGTAGACGGTCAGCGGCCCTTTACGGGACCCCGGCATCCCCGGCGCGCCGGCCGGCATGCCCGGCAGGGCGATCCCCTTGATCGCCGGATGCTCGTTCAGCAGGCGCTTGACGAGATTCGCAGGGACGAGCCCTTCGACGACATAGCCGCCTACGATCGCCGTATGGCACCCTTCCAGGCTTTCAGGCACGCCGTATTGTTTCTTGATCGATACCAGGTTGGGCGTATTGATTGTCTCCACCTTGAAGCCATTCGCCGCGAGGTCTTTCGCCCATGCATCGCAGCACCCGCAATTCGGGTTCTTGTACATCTTCACGGGAATTTCAGCCGCCAGCGCGGACAATTGCACGCCGAGCGCGGCGATCATCAGCAGGCACATCTTGAGGTAACGCATGACAGGACTCCTTCGTCGTGAGGTGAGTGACTAAACAAACGAATGCTGCTGGTTACGTCGTGTCCATCGAAGCGACGACGTTCGCCGGGGGCAGGCAGATGCCCTGGGTGCTACAGGCCTGCACGTGCACCACGACACGGTAGCTCTTGAGGTTCGAGGGAGCCGTGAACGGGATGACCGTACCGTCTTCGTACACCTGAATGTCCTTGCCGTCGATCACGATCCCGCTGTTTCTACCGGGCGGATAAACGGCCTGCGCATCATGCGATGCGCCTTCGCCCTGAAGCGTTAGGGTCGTCGGAATGAGCGATTCGAGCGACGCGGGATTGGCGTTCACATGCCAGCCGGTGGCGATATGCAAGGTCAACTCGGCGTGGTGGTCACGTGCAGCGACGGAGGCGCTCACGTATCGAGACGAGTCAGCCATGCCGATCGCTTGCGAGTCGGTGACGGAGGGGAGGTGAGCGCGCGGGCCAGCCTCGATCCAGACGAAGGCCGCGGCGACGGCCAGCACGACGACGGCGGCCGACGCGGCGAGCACACGGTTGACATTCTTCTTCATCAAGGATTCTCCATTTACTTCAGCGCATTCAATGCGTCCACAAGGCTTCCGGCGGTGAACAGGCCGGAAAAGTGTTGTACCTCGCGCCCATCGCGATCGAGCACCGCAACGAACGGCAGCCCCACTCCGCCGTAGAAAGCAAGCAGGCGTTCGAGCGCGGGATCGGGTCGTGTGAGGTCGGCCTGAAACGGCACGACGCCGCGTCGGTGAATGGCCTCGGCAACGTTATCGGCCTGGTACACGCTGCGCTCAAGGACCTTGCAGTTGATGCACCATTGCGCAGTGAATTCCACGATGGCGGGGCGCCCGAGTACCGGCAGCATTGCCAAGTCGCGATCGTGCAGTGGTTGCCAGGCGATGCTGCGCGCCGCGGATGATCCGAAACCGGTGCTGACATTGACCATCACCGCTGTTACGACGCCGACGATGACGACCGCGCGGCGCGAACCGCGGTCTTTGCTGCGTACAAAGACTGCGCACGCCCATGCCAGCACGCCGAGACCAAATGCAAACCACAGCAGCGGTTCCCAGGCCGCAGGCAAGACACTGCGAACGAAGAAAATCGCCGCGCCGGACAGGATCCAGCTGAAACTCTGGCGCACTACGTCGGACCAGCCGCCGGCGCGCGGAAAACGCAGGAGCAGCGCAGGCCGGAGAATCAGAAGAGCGTAGGGCGACGCGAGCCCGACGCCGATTGACACGAAGAGCGCGACGATATTCGGTGCCGGCTGCGCGAGCGCGAATACGAGGACACCGCCCAGCAACGGTCCCGTGCACGGTGTCGACAGCAACGCACACACCAGGCCGGAAACGAAAGGCTCGAGAAACTTCACGCCATGCGCCGACGCGATCACGGCGGGCAGGCGCAGCCCACGCCAGCCGAAATTGGCGATCGCCAGCGCGAGCAGCAGCGCGCTCAACATGGTCAACACGATCCGCGATTGAAACAGGACGCCCCAATGCAAATGCAGCAGCGCCGTAGCCAATCCCAGCGCCGCAAAAAAAAGTACCGATCCGGCGGTAAACAGCGCGGCCGACATCGCGCGCGCGCTCAGCCGTTGCCCGGTTTCGCGCAGGATCGCGCGAACCTTGAGGGGGATGGCTGGCAGCACGCACGGCGTGAGATTGAGCAGGGCGCCGGCGCCGAACGCGAGCGGAATCTGAACGAAGAGCAGAGACAGCATGTCGGCACACTCATCAGGAAGCTTGCGCGAGCGCCTGCTCGATCAGATGATGCAGCGCGGGAAAGTCGGGCTCGCCGAGAATTCGTTTCAGGATCTCCCCCTTTTTGTCGACCACGAAAGTCGTGGGCGTCATGTTCACGTTGTCGAATTGCTGAGCGAGGCCGCCGTCCGAGTCCATTGCCACTTTGAAAGGAAGTCCGTGCGTACGGGTGTAGTTGACGACGTACACTGGCGGGTCGTACTTCATCGATACCGCGATGAAGTCGAATCCTTTCCCTTTGAACTTGTTGTACGTGTCAATCATCTGTGGCATTTCCTTGATGCAGGTCGCGCAACTTGTCGCCCAGAAATTGACCAGATATACCTTGCCGCGCAGGTCGGCCGTCGTCAGCTTCTGGCCCGACAGCAGGACGAAGGTCGCCTTCGGCACGGACTTCGTCGGAGCCAGTGCGAGGTATGCGGATACGAGAAGAGCGGCCGTTACCAGCGCGGCGGCGACCTTGCCGATTGAAAGCCTGAATCTGCGCGTCGCGGTCATGTCGGGCCTCATGATTTCATTCCAGCAATTGCCGTATGTCCGCCGCGAGTGTCGTGGCATCGGCACCGGTCTGCTCCAGCACGCGCACGGCGCCCTTTGTGTGGAACAGGAAGACATTGCCGTTATGCATAATGGTGTTATCGCTCGGTTCTCCGGATCGGCCGCCAAACACCTTCATCTGGCTGGTCGCGGTCTTCAGTTCCTCCGGCGTGCCGCGCAAGCCGAGAAAGCGCGGATCGAACGCGGATACCCACTGCCGTAGCACGGGCAAGGTGTCGTGCTCGGGATCGACAGTCACGAACAGTACCTGCACCTGACCGGCGTCCTTGCCGAGTTGCTGCATCGCCCGTCCAAGCTCCGCCATCGTCGTCGGACATACGTCCGGGCAGTGTGTGTACCCGAAGAACACCGCGACGACCTTTCCCCGGAAATCGGCCAGCGACCGCCGCCGGCCCGTATGGTCGGTCATTGTGACGGTCATCGTCAGTGGCGATGCGCTGATGTCCAAGCCCTTGAAGTCGGGCGTCCGACTGCACGCGACCAGCAGCATCGCGGCGGGCACGAGCGACAGGTAACGCAACGCGGTACGCCGGCCCGTGCACAACGGCTTGGCATGGGTCACTGGGGGCTTGCGAAACTGCATATACGATCCTTTATGGTGGCGCGTGACTGGCGGCTGTCGGATTGCGTCAGCGGGCGAACAGGTTCGGGAGGCCGGTGTCATTGCCGAGCCTCCGGCGGAAACGATGCGTCGCGACTCTCGGACCGCTGGAATGCGCGTTGTTCAGGTGTCCACATCGTCTTCAGATATTCGATCACGCTGCGAATCTCGATCGGCGTCAGCGTGGCGCCAAAGGGCGGCATGGTCAGCCGCTCGGTCTTGTTGAACGGATCGCGCCAACCGTCGTGGACGAGCTTGTACAACATGCCATCGGCGTGCTTCCACGTGTGTCCCTTTGCGTTGTGCGGGGGCGCGGGCATCTCGCCCAATGCATCGGGTTGCTGCCAGTTCGGTGCACCTTCACCGTGTGGCCCGTGGCACGACGCGCAGTTTTGCTGGTATATCGTCAGGCCGGCCTTAAGCAAGTCGAACCTGTGCGGCGATGCCGAGGTATCGCCGGCATGCGCGAGCGGCGCCAGCGTGAGCAGCGCGGCGAACGCGGCGGGTGTCGGCTTAGCCATCGAGGCGCTCCCATGTTCCTGCGTGATCTGCGCGGCGAAAGAGCGCGCCGTCGCCAGCCGCGTACAGCACCCCGTCCGGGGTGACTAGCAGAGCGGTGATCGCCGGGCCGGGCGCGGCCAGATGCGTCCATTGCTCGCCGCCGTCCCGGCTCAGCAGGAGTTCCTTGCCCAAAGCCGCGTAGATCTGCTGCGGTTCGCGTGGATCGTAGGTGACCGCATCCACTTTGCCGGTCAGCCCGCCGGCCTTGCGCCAGCCGCAGAAGCAGTCCATCGACCGGCTGACGCCGTTCGAGGTCGCGGCCAACAGCCAGCCGGTCTGCATGCTGCCGGGCATGTTCGAGTGAACAAGACGCAGGATCGTGGCTCGCGGTCCGGCATCCATCAGGCGCCAATCCCGTCCGTCCTTCTGGCTCCGGAAAATTCCACGCCCGGCCACATAGGCGTAAACCGTATCGGCCTGATCGGCATGCGTGGCAAGGGCCTCGACGGTACGGCTGGGCAGTCCCGCGTTGGTCGATTGCCAGCTTTGACCGTCGTTGTCGCTACGAAGGACGCCCAGACCGGGCCCGCCGACGTACAGCAGGCCCGGTCGCCGCGCCGACGTCGCGATGGCCAAGACGCGGCCATGCGTTTGCGGCAGCGCGATTCGATTCCAATGCCGCCCGTCGTCGACGCTCCGGTAGAGCGCATCGACGGTAGCTTTCAGCAGCACATGGTGGGACGCGTCGATCCCGAGCGCGACGATCGGGCTTCGCGCGGCCGTCGTCAGCGCATCCGCGCTGGCATCGTGCAGCGCGAGCAAGCCAGTGAACAGGACAACAACCACGCTCAGCGCGTGTGCTGGCAAGTTGCACCGTCCGAAGATTCTGCGCTTGCCGTCTTTTTTGGGTTTCATTGAAGTCTCCAAGACAAACGACTCCCGTTTGCCGACGATTTCCGGTCAATCCGTTCGTCCGCACCGCAACCGCGCCCGCCGGCCCTCAGCCGACGGACGGGACACAATTCAGCGCGCAGGCTTCAATCCCACACGCGGGATAGGCGGCGAAATCCGTCTTTTCCGCAGTGGTATGGCGGACGGAGCGGTGCGTCGTCGAAGGCGGCAATCGGCCAACGGACTAATCGCGCAGTGCGACGAAACGACACCGTCGTGCTGCGGACGCGAAGGAAAATCAGCCGAGACTGGGAGGACGCAGCAGCGTCCGCGGGAAGTCCTGCAGGATGAAATGCGAGGGGAGGTGGGGATAGCGGAACCGCTGATATTGAGAATCAGGGAGACTGGAATCCGCTTGGAGTACCGGCATGGTGGGACTGCACACCGTAGCAGCCTTGCACGGCTTGCCCATCAACGCATGCTGGCTGGCGTCCGCTGGCAAGCAATCGGCGGTGGCTGCCACCGTTCCCGTTGCCATCGCCGAACCTTCCGCGCATTCCCCCGACGCTGACAATGCCGCTCCCGCCTGTCCCAGGAAGGCCAGACAAACGAACAGCGAAAGGAGAAGGCGGACTGCAGCGGTCATACAAGGGGGGACGGACGCCCCGGCAATGGCGCAAGCATGACGAAGACTATATCAAAGTATTCGCGCTGATCGGCAACATTGAATTGAACGTTGCGTGAGAAGGCGGCCGAAGTTCGATCATCCGTCCACCGCTGCTTGCGCAGTGCATCGCAGCAATTTCCGCATGATGCCGGCGTATCGGCACGCGGCTGCGTCGCCCCGGGCGGTCCCGGATGGGTTTCACGCGTCAGGGGCACGCGAGCTGATCGCTGAATCGACGTGTCAGGTGGGGTGGCGGCGACGACTCCACGTCCGCGTTCGCGCCCCGGGAGTGGCGATGACAAGCGTAGCTCGTCATCGCTGCGGCGCGAGCCACCCCAACAGCCGTGGCCCATACCAGGCACTGAGCACGAGGAGGAGAGCTGTAACGCCGAAATTCCACAGGAGAACCATCACCGTTGCGTCGAGCGGATGGAGTAGTGACAGCGCTATCGTTGTCACGGCCGAACGGAGACCGCCCATTATCGCTACGGGCACCGGCGCGAAGCGCGCTGCGTGGCGCAGCATCGCAAGCATCAGTAGTGACAGCGGCGTGCCGGTGAGGGTCAGCGTGGCGAAGCAGCGCGCGGTTTCCCCGGCGGATATACCGTCCGGCCCAATTTTGATCCAATTGGTGAGGCACCCGTAACCGATGGTAGCTATCCACACGGCGAGTGCGGGCGCGGGAAGCAGCAACCACCGCCGTGAGCGGCCCGGAACGCTGACGATGAAAGCGGCCACCGCGGCGAGAACGCCGGTGGTTGCTGCTGCCACGCCGGTGACGAAAGTGGGCTGACCCAGCTTATTCATCAAGTCCGGCCGCACCCCGTGTTCGAGTGCCACCAGCGTCAATATCAGGGCTGCAAACGCCAGCCAGCATGCCGCCCGCAGCGTAGGCGGCAGCAGGCGTCGAACCGGTTTTGCCTCGGCGACCAGCGATTCGATCAGATCCTGGGTAGATGTCATGCTTCGCCTCCCCGCTTTCCGCTCGGCTGACGCTGATTGTGCCGCGCCCGGTGTGTCGCAGACCTTCGGCGTGGCCGTCGGGATCCCGCTGGCCACCGCAGCTTCCCATGCTAACGACGCTTCGTCGCATTTCCAGTGATCCGGATCGCATCCCACTGCGCCTCCGTCACGCGCTCATCCGGTCGAAGAGCCTCCGGCACCTGCAGCACTATGCAGTGCGACTCTTCTGGCTCAGAGGGCTAGTAGCCCTTCGCGCCGGAGGCGTGGTTCCCCATCCCGCTGTCTTGCTTTTTCATCATTTTCTTTTGATGCTTCATCGGTGTCTTGGCCATCGTCCCGCTGGCAGCCAGCGTTTCGGACGACATCGCATTGTTACTCATCACGCCGCTCGCTTGTGCAAACGTTGCACCGCCCGCCATCAATAGGCCAGCGGAACATGCAGCAATGATCAAGTTCTTCATTTTGCGCTCCTTGTTCATTACTTGATTCCGACGGATCGCCGGCTGCGTCGAGGGCGCCCGCTACGCGTTCCTTCGCGCCTCAGGAGCCGCCGAACCAACTGTACCCTTGGTCTTCCCAGTAACCGCCAGGGTACGTATTTGTGACGAACATCTCCATAATGTGCTTCGGGTTTTTGTAGCCGAGCTTTGTCGGCATCCGCAGCTTCATCGGAAAGCCGTATTCGGGCGGCAGCGTCTTGCCGTCGTACTGAAACGTCAGCAGTGTCTGGGAGTGCAGCGCCGTCGCCATGTCGATACTTCCGTAATAGTCATCCGCACATTTGAAGCCGACATACTTTGCCGACGTGTCCGCACCGATCCGCTGCAGGAATTCGCGGAAAGGCGTCCCGCCCCAGCGGCCAATCGCGCTCCATCCTTCCACGCAAATGTGACGCGTGATCTGTTCGGCATGCGGCAGTGCGTACAGCTCCGGTAGCGTCCAAGTGCGCTTTCCGGTCACAAGGCCGCCAATCTGCAGCCGGTAGTTCGAGCCGTCCACGTCGGGCACCTCGTCTATTCCGTAATACGCATTGAACGGAAACGGCCGCGTGATTTGCGCTTCGGTGTAAGTCGGCGCCAGCCGGGTCGGGTCGAACAGCCACGCCTGCACGCGGTCGTTCATCCGCGACACCCGCATCAGGAAGGCGTTGACCGATTGGTCGTCGGTGAGGCTGCAGCCCGTCAGCATCGCGAGGCCGCCGAGCGTCAGCGCGCGCTGGGTGAAGAGGCGCCGCGACGGCAGCGCCAGTTCGCGTTGCGCGTCTTTCAGGATCGACTTGCGATCGAGCGACGGGCTGACAGGAAAACTGATCTTCTGCCTAATGGACATCGCAATCTCCTCAGCGTCCGCGGATCATCGTCAGCAGCGAGCGGGGCACCACGGCGACCATCGCGACATGCACCACGACGAACGCTACCAGCACGGCCATCGCGCAGAAATGGACGATGCGCGCGGACTCGTAACCGCCCATCAATTCCCGAAGCAGCGGGAACTGCACTGATTTCCAGAGCACTATCCCGGACAGCACCAGTACGATCAAGTCGATGATCGCAATCAGGTAGGCGAGTTTCTGCACCGCGTTGTAGTTGTGCAAATCGTCGTGATGCAGCTTCCCAGCCAGCGCTCGCATGAGATCGCGCAGCACGGCCACCGGCGCCAGCGGAAAGAATTTACGAAAGAGGCGCCCGGTCACGAGGTTCAGCACGAGATAGACGATGCCGTTGAAAACCAATACCCACATCGCCGCGAAATGCCATTGCAGCGCGCCGGCGAGCCACCCGCCCAGCGTAATGTCCGGCGAAAACATGAATCCTTTGAAGATCGGCGACGCATCATAGATGCGCCAGCCGGACAGCACCATCACGATCGCGGCGAGTGCGTTCACCCAGTGCGTGATGCGTAGCCAGATCGGATGAATCGCCATGATCGCCTCTCTTAACCGCACACCGTCAGAGCGGTCGCCTGCAGCTCGCCGCTGTCCCTTGCGCCCATGCGTGACGGTGACGATGCCGCATGTATCAGATTGTAGATTTAGCTGGTACTGCCGACCGCGATTTTCTGGCACATTTCGACGGCTGCACGACGTGCAGCTCCGCCGCCCGTCAGCCACGAGCGTCTTGCCGCCGCTTTCGTCTGCTTGAACCGGCTGCAAGACCCGCTCGTCGCCGAAGTACCGGCACGCTCCGCGTCGACCAACACTTGAGACCGTGTCCGACCATCCTGTTATGTCGAGATTCGACGTTGGCGTGCTTGCGAAGAAGGTTCGTGGCAATTGCGGCGTCGCAAGAAGGAGAGCGAAATCCCATCCGCTAATCACTCGCCCGCTCCGACCCAACGGAACAGCCGCGCGCCGTACGACGCGCTCGCGATCAACAGGACGATTATCAGCCCGACGTTCCACGCGAGAATCATCATCGTGGCGTCGAGCGGATGATAGAGCGATAGCGCGACCGCCGTCATCGCGGAGACGGCAACGCTTCCCGCCATGACCACGGGCACCGGCGCGAGACGTGCGGCATGGCGCAGCATGATCAGCAGTGTCAACGAAAGCGGCACACCGGTGAGCACGAGCGTGACCCCGCGATGGACCGCGACCTCCAGGGCGGCAACCGTCATGCCGCTCGCGACGGCCGCTTCCTTCAACGACATTTCCTCGAGTTTGAGCGTCCGGATCGCGTCGCGCTGGCCCTGTGGTAACCGGGAGGGCGCGTCGCGCAGCACCCGCGAATCGGCTGCCTCCTCCATAAGATTCGCTCCGTGGCCGGCCAAGGTTTCGTGGTCGGGGTCGAGCGACATCTCGCGTGATGCCGCACGGCCCCGGCGACGTTGTATCAGGCAGGCAGAGGTGGCTCCGTACGTTCGGACAGTCGTTTCGCGATTTAAAGTGGAAGCCGCTGATCGTTAAGCTGCCGTTTTGATCGCAGGCAGCATCGCGAAGTAAGCCTCGTCCGGCGTCCGGTCGGTCAGACTGGAATGAGGCCGTTGCCGGTTGTACCACGTCATGTAAGCGGCGATCGACTCGCGGGCCTGGCTCACCGATTCATACGGTTTTAAATATACCTATTCATATTTCACACTCCGCCATAGCCGCTGAACCTGTCCGCATTTTTGTGGGCGAGGCGGTTGAACAACAGGTTATCCACGCGCCTGCGTGAATCGCTCGCCGAACAGGATAGCAAACTGGTTCATCGCT
>VAPE01005975.1_pt1 | contig 11000 bp, 6 predicted proteins | sample 3393911 | NCBI WGS metagenome assembly VAPE01 (sample SAMN08290436, study PRJNA428436) | hydrothermal vent metagenome | isolation source: Deep-sea hydrothermal vent chimney | place: Atlantic Ocean: South-mid Altantic Ridge | reverse complement strand
GCATCTGCTGCGTTGGCAACTCGTTGATATCACACCAGGATAATCAACATCGTTGCCGCCTTGCATCTGCACCGTTCTCGAACGCTCACGGATTCAGGATTGTTTTTTGCACCTGGATGCGACAACAATGACTTGTTTACCCGCACCACCTGTTCTGCCGTTCTGTTGTAATCCCTTTAATCATCCCTGAGCCTTTGCTCTTCCCGGCCACGTCTGCGGCGGTCCTGGCCAGCCGTTGCATTCTGCTCTGCCTACCTGTTTTCCCCTCATTGTCTGATAAAAAAAAGCTATGCCCGGCTGATTCATCATTTATTTTACCTATTTGACTGTTCGGTTTATTCTATGGTAAGTCCTATTGGAGTTATGCCTTCCCTGGTGCAGGGAGGCTGGTTGCGAAAAGATCGGGCCGGGGGCGGGAATAATCAAGACCGGGGCAAAGGGGATGGTGGGGTATGGAGACACGAAGAAGTTTTATCCAGAAAGGTGGACTGGTGGTCCTCGGCGTGGCCGGGGGGCTGGCCGGGGCGGAAAAGGTTGCCGCCATGTCGGCCCGGCGGCAGAGGCTGGGTATGATCATCGACCTGAACCGGTGCACGGGCTGCCAGTCCTGCGTGGTCGCCTGCAAGGGGCAGGACAAGACGGTCCGGGGACAATTCAAGACCAGGTTGCTTACCGTTGAAACGGACAATTCTCCCGCCCGCCTGGTCTTTACCCCGGTCCAGTGCAATCAATGCGAGAACCCGCCCTGCGTGCCGGCCTGTCCGGTTGGCGCCGTCTTCAAGCTCGGTAACGGGATCGTGGTGACCGACTGGAACAAGTGCCGTTCTCTGGGCAACTGCATCAAGGCCTGCCCCTACGAGGCAAGGTTTGCCGATCCCCGTCACGGCCGGAAGGCCGACAAGTGTGACTTCTGTCTGGGCCGCCTGGAAAAGGGGCTGGAACCGGCCTGTGTGGAGGCCTGTGCCGCCGGGGCCAGGATATTCGGCGATTTTAATCATCCACAGGGTGAATTCGCGCTCTATCTGCGCAAGAGGAAACTTGCCGGGCGCAAGGCTGAATTGAAAACCGGGCCGAATATTCGTTATGTGACGAACCGCCGCGGCCGGGGAGGTATCGTATGAAAGAGCTGGCCGGGAAGAAAAGGAAAAAGGAGTTTTCGCCGGCGAGACGCACCATTTTAAAGGGCGGCGCGGCCTTGGCCGGGGCGGCGCTTCTGACCCCGGCCGCAACATCCGGGGCCGGGAAACCGGCCGCCGGCCCCGGCGAGATTCTCCGGCAGACCGCCCCGGCCCGGACTGACCGGGACGTGCAGGTCGTCCATTCCGTCTGCCTGGGCTGCAATGCCAGGTGCGGCAACCGGTCCGTGGTGAAGAACGGCAGGCTGGAAACATATTCGGGCAATCCCTATCACCCCTATAATCACCTCGGAGATCCGGTTGATTACGCCACCCCGGTTGCCGAAACCCTGGCCCTGCCGAGCCCGGTTTGCGCCAAGGCCCATGACGCGCCGAATTATGTCTATAACCCCTATCGCATCCTCAAACCCCTGAAGCGCATGGGACCGAGGGGGTCGGGCCGGTTCGAACCTGTTGAATGGGAGCAGATGATTGAGGAGATAGCCGGGGGCGGCAAACTTTTCGCCCATCTTGGCGAGGACAGACATATCGCCGGCCTGAAAGAGCTTGACAGCGATGGACCGATTGATCCCGCCGCTCCGGAATTGGGGCCGAAGAGAAACGGCTTTGTCTTTGTGACCGGCAGGCTGCAGGCCGGGCGCAAGCAGATCATCGATCGTTTTGTCAAGGACGCCATGGGCTCGAAGAATCGCATCGGCCACACCGATATCTGCGGGCTTGGCTTCCGCATGGGCAACTTTGCCCTGACCGACAAGGAGCAGTGGGAACTGAAGGCCGATCCCTGGGGGGCCGAGTATATCCTCGTTTTCGGCGCCAATATCTACGAGGCGTTGCAGCCGGGCGTCAATACCTACGGCGCCGCCGTCGCCGGAAGAAGTTCCGAGGGTAAGGTGAAATTCGTCATCGTCGATCCCCGGGCGCAGCATGCCTCGGTCCACGCGGAGGACTGGATCGCGGTCAAGCCGGGGCAGGACGGCGCCCTGGCCATGGGGCTGATCCGCTGGATGATAGAAAATGACCGGTACAATAAGGCCTATCTCGCTGCGCCGAATCCGGCGGCGGCCTTGCAGAAGGGGCACGTCTGTTACTCGAACGCCACCCACCTGGTTATTGACGACGCGGCCCACCCTCATGACCGGCAATTCCTGAGAATCGCCGATCTCTATCCCGCCGCAGCCGGCGAGTCCGGGCAGGCCTGGGTGGTTTTGTCTCGTGCGGACCGGTCCCCTGCCGCCTTTGACCAAGTTGGGGAGGCCCTGCTCGATGAGGCGGCCACGGTCCTGGGGGCCGGAGGCGTGAGGATCAAGGTGAGAACGGCCTTCCGCCTCATGCGGGAAGGAGTGATGGCCCATGACCTTGATCGGTATGCCGAACTGGCCGGTGTGCCCAGGGCGCAGATAGAGAAGACGGCCCGGGATTTTACCTCCCACGGCACCAGGGCGGCCGTCTGCCAGTATCACGGCGCCGGCAATTACGTGAGCGGCACCTACGCCGCCTATGCCGTGGCCATGCTGAATGCCATGGTCGGCAGCGTCGAGGCCAAGGGCGGTTTCATGTCGGCCGGCGGCGCGGCGGCTTCCTGGAAAAAGGGGCGCTATGATCTGCGGAACTTTCCGGGCCGGCGCCAGCCTGCCGGGGTGGCGATCTCCCGGGAAAAAGCGGTTTACGAGAAAAGCACCGAATACCGGCGGAAGGTGAAAGAGACGGGGAGCGGTTATCCCGCTAGCCGGCCCTGGTTCGCCTTTACCAAGGGCGGGCTCAGCGTCGAAACCCTGAGCGGGATTGACCAGCGGTATCCCTATCGCTGCCGGGTTCTCTTTCATTACTTTTACAATCCCGTCTATTCAACGCCGGGCGGCTATCGCTACAAGGAGACCCTGAAGGACCACGACAAGGTTCCCCTTTATGTGTCAATCGACACCAATGTCAACGAATCAAATATATTCGCCGATTATATCGTTCCCGATATCACCTATGCCGAGGGTCATTACGGCTGGCTGAATCCCCACGCCCCGGCCCTGCGCTTTACCGGGATCCGTACCCCGTGTATCGAGCCGCTTACGGGTAAGACCGCAGACAACAGGTGTTTCTGCCTGGAAACATTTCTGATCGATCTGGCCGAGAAGATGGCCCTGCCGGGATTCGGCGCCAAGGCCATCTCCGGCCGGGACGGCAGGCTGCACCCCCTGCACCGGGCGGAGGATTTTTACCTGCGGGGGTTTGCCAATATCGCCTGGCAGGCCAAGGTCCCGCCGGCCGCGCCGGCGGAGATTGCCTTTGTGGAAAAAAATTACCCGGTGGCGCGATTCAAGGATATTCTGTCGCCCAGCGAGTGGCGCACGACCTGCTACGCCCTGGCGCGGGGCGGGGTCTTCGGGAAATACGAGGAGGTGTTTGCCGACGGCCGTTTCAAGTATGCCGTCAAAAGGGTGCTGCTCTACAGTGAGGATCTGGCCGCGGCGAGAAACTCCCTGACCGGCGAGTTTTTTCCCGGCACGCTTACCTATATCCCGCCCCGTGATTCAGCCGGAGAGATTATCGCGCTAAAAGACCGCGACTATCCGTTTGCCGTCATCACCCATAAAATGAATGTCCATACCCAGTCGCGCACCATTTCGCACCTCTGGGCCATGGAGATTTTTCCCGAGAATTTCGTCGTGATGAATGCGGCCGATGCCGGCCGGTGCGGCCTGAAAGAGGGCGACCTGGTGCGGTTGATTTCCAGGAGCAACAGTAAGGGCATAACCGGCAAACTGCGGCTGACGAGACTGATCCGCAGCGGCTGCATCAGTGTCTCCAATCATTATGGACATGCGCAGCATGGCGCCTCGAGTCTGACCGTGAAAAACGGGGCCGAGGTCTTTATGGGCGGCAGGCAGGTGATGGATAAGGACAGGCTTATTGCCGATCCGCGGCGCGGGACCGGTCTGAATGCCAACATGGTGTCACGTCTTGATGAAAACCTGGCCGACACGCCCCTGGTCGATCTGACCGGCGGCATACCGGATTTCAGCAGCACCAGGGTGAAGGTCGTCAAGGAGGGCGGGTAAGGGTGCAGCAGCACTCCATCTGCACACGCTCAGAACGTGCGGCATAGGGGGACTATAGACCACCCGTCCTGATCGTGCACATCCGAGGTACTGCCGCACCCTTACAGGTTTGGGGTAGAGACTATGTTTTGCATCCCCGGTGAACTGGTATGAAGGCGTGACCGGGGAAAGCCGCTGGCGCCGCCATGTCTTCCGGTCTGTAACTGTTCGTTACCAATAATGATTGTAACAAGAGGAGAATAAATGAGGGCAATGTGGAGCCTCCTGGTGGCGGTCGCCCTTCTGGCGCTGCCGGTCCGGGTCTGGGCCGGCCGGCAGAGCAGCGGCACGATCACCATGGAATTCAACCTGTCAGGGCATAGCCGGGAGCAAGTAGCGCAGCTCTGGATTCCCTATCCGTTTTCAGACCGGAACCAGCTGGTGACCAAGGTCAGGGTTGCCGGCGATTATGCCGAGTCCGCCGTTTACAGCGATCAGGTCTACGGCACGCCTATCCTCTATGCCCGTTGGGACCGGGGGGCCAAGAGCCGCAGGCTGACCTTGTCTTTCCATGTCGTTCGTCAGGAGGTGGTGCGCCGGGATTTTCCCGCCAGGGAGGCGGCCTGGGACCCTGCTGATTATGCCCGCTACCTGGGCCCGACCAGCCGCGGACCTATCGACGGCCGGGTGAAGGTGCTGGCCGACCGGATAACCCGGTGGCGGACAACCGTGCCGGGCAAGGCCAAGGCTATCTACGACTGGATCTGCGACAATATGTACCGCGATCCCGATACCCGCGGCTGCGGCCCCGGCGATGTCTGTTCACTGCTGGCCAAACCGGGCGGCAAGTGTACGGACATTCATTCCGTTTTTGTGGCCCTCTGCCGGGCCGCAGGCGTTCCGGCCCGGGAGATCTTCGGCATCCGCCTGGGGAAAAAGGCCAAGGTGGACATTACCAGGTGGCAGCACTGCTGGGCCGAATTTTATCTGCCGGGCTACGGCTGGGTGCCGGTGGACCCGGCCGACGTCCTCAAGATGATGCTCAAGAAAAAATTAAAGCTCGGCGACGCCCGGACCAAGGCGTACCGCAAGTATTTCTGGGGCGCCTGGGACTCGTACCGGGTGCAGCTCGCCGTGGGCCGTGACCTGGTGTTGAATCCACCGCAACACGGAGCGCCTCTGAACACCTTCGGTTATCCCTATGCCCAGATCGGCACGAAAACTCTTGATTGGCTCGATCCGGATACCTTCAAGTATAAATTTACCTATCGTCAATAAAATGCGAATCGCGCAAAAAGAGAAAAGGCGTCCATGGCGGGATGCCTTTTCTCTTTTCGGCAGGTTTTCATTGTCCGTCGGGAAATTCGGTCCAGCCATGCCGGTCAGTGCCTTACGCCTGAACTTCCGTTATAAAAAACGAGAAATTTTCGAGGCAATCAGATCACGATATGGGGCTCCGTAGGTTGGCGTTGAGCGATTATGTCCCAAAAGTTGGGTTTCGCTCTGTTGTTGTTTATATTAAGTAACTTGGCTAACTCCATAACCAAGCGAAACCCAACAGGTTCGGTGTCGGTCATCGCTCAACGCCAACCTGCATGAATACGATTCACATAGATTCAGATAACTTGGGTTGTGGGCATTATGCCCGCCTTAGAGGCTGATGACCGTTGCCTCGCAAGAAAGGTTAATCAATTCGGCGGCCGTCGCCATCCTCGCCCCTTCAATCAAGTCTTCCTCTGTAATTTTCCTGGACTTGGCGCAGGGAGTACATGCCAGGATCGGCACCTCGTGGGCCTGTAGATACGTCATCAGGTCGTCGGCCACGTCACCGGTGGCGGCGCGTAAGTAATCGAGCAGCCCTTCCTTGGCCAGGTAAACGGCTTCGTCCAGCAGAAACAGGGTGACGTTTTTCCCTTCCTTGTGGGCCACCGTGGCGAGGTGAATGGCCCGCGTTGCCCGGTTAGGATTGTCAGTGCCGCAGGACGCAACGATCACGACATTGTTGTTCATTCCGAGACCTCCTTCTTTAGTAGAATTCCAAGTGATTATGCGATGACAAGTTCTCTACGCGCGTATTGCTCCGGCCGTTTCTTCTGTGCATATGTTCACAATAATCAGGCCTTTCTGCCATGTCAATGCCGCAATTTTTTTCCGGTTACAGGAAATTCTCCGGGAAAAAGGCTGCCGGCCGGGGCCAGGATAAAAGAAGAGTTTACGGGCGCGGCATTTCATCGTAAATTAGCCGGTACCCGTCCGGAAACGAGTATGGCACCAAAGAAGACCGGCTTCCCTTGACGCGGCTTATATAATAACGAGATAAACAAGAAAACAAAAAAACAAAATGCCGGAAAGCTGTTCGCAGCTTCCGGCTCATGGGACAAAGTATAATTATGTGCGGAATTTGCGGATTTAACTGGAACGACCAGGATCTTGCCAGGCGGATGGCCGGGCAGCTGGCGCATCGCGGGCCGGACCAGGACGGGTTCTACGCCGGTGCCGGGATGACCCTGGCCCACCGGCGGCTGTCGATTATAGACTTGAGCGAAAACGGCCGCCAACCCATGTTCAACGAGGAAAAGACGATCAGCCTGGTGGCGAATGGCGAGATATATAATTTCCGGGAACTGCGGGCCGATCTGGAGGAAAGAGGGCACCGCTTTGCCAGTAACTCGGATTCCGAGGTTATTCTGCATGCCTATGAAGAGTGGGGCCTGGATTCCATCAGCCGTCTCCGCGGGATGTTTGCCTATGCGCTCTATGACGAGCGTGAGCGGGCCGGGAAACTGCTGCTGGTCAGGGACCGGATCGGTATCAAACCCCTTTATTACTATTACAAGGACGGCCGCCTGCTTTTTGCCTCGGAGATCAAGGCAATTCTCCAGGACCCGCAGGTGGAGCGCCGTTTGAACCACCAGGCCCTGTACGACTATCTCGGCTTTGAATTCGTGCCCGCCCCGGAAACTATGTTTCAGGATATCTATAAATTGCCGGCGGGCCACCATCTGGTATTTCAGGATCAACAGATCCGGGTTCAACAGTACTGGGACCTCAAATTTCATCCCGGCCGCCTGAAGCTCACCTTTGCCGAGGCCGTGGAACGGCAGAAAGAGCTGCTGGATGAGGCGGTGAAAAGCCACCTGGTCAGCGACGTGCCGCTCGGGGTCTTTCTTTCGGGCGGCCTCGATTCGAGCTGTATCGTGGCCTTGATGCGCCGGCACATTACCGGTCCGCTCAAGACCTTTACCATCGGCTATCGTGATAAGACGTTCAGCGAGCTGGAATATGCCGAGATCGTTGCCCGGCATTGTGAAACCGAGCACCAGGTGCTCATGATCGACGACCTGAAACAGGAGTATGTGGAAAAGACCCTGTGGCATCTCGACGAACCGATGACCGATCTTTCCACGGTGCCGCTCTACCTGCTTTGCAAGCAGGCCCGGGAGCAGGTGACGGTGTGTCTGTCCGGGGAAGGCGCGGACGAGAGTTATGCCGGGTATGACCGTTTCAAGGCCAGCCGTCTGAATAACTGGTTTCGGCTTATGCCCGGCCCGATCCGCAAAGAGGTGATCGGCCGCCTGGTTGCCATGTTGCCTGATCAGGCCCAGAAAAAGGGCGCCGTCAATATGCTCAAGCGTTTCGTCGAGGGGGCCAATCTTGATCCGGCCGGCGCCCACCTGCGCTGGCAGTATTTCTTGACGAATTCGCTGGCGAAACATCTGTTCAGCGGTAATTTTACTCAACATATCGCTCAGGACCCGTTTCGACGTGTACGTGAGTACGACGCCCGCTGTGACGCCGGCAACGACCGGGTCAACCGGGAGATTTACCTGGACATGCGTTTCATGATGCCGGATTCGGTCCTGATGAAGGTCGACCGGATGTCCATGGCCAGCGCCCTGGAGATCCGGGTGCCGCTCCTGGATCATGTCCTGGTGGAGTTTATCGCCTCTTTGCCGGGAGACTGGAAACTGAAGGGGATGACGACGAAGTATGTTTTCCGGGAGGCCCTGAAAGGACTCTTGCCCGACTCGGTGGTACATCGGGGCAAGCAGGGTTACAGCCTGCCGGTGAAAAACCTGTTGCGCGGCGAGTTGAAGCGCTACATGGTTACCTTGCTCAACGATTCCGAGGTGATCCGGGAAAATATGGATATCCGCTATGTTAACCGGCTGATTTCGGAACATTGCAGCATGAAGCAGAATCACAATCATGTGCTCTGGGCCCTGATGAACGTGGCAATATGGCATAATCGTTTTTTTAGCTGAGTCGCTGCGCCTGCAAATGCCTCCTTCATGGCCGGGTCATTTACGGCCCCGAACCGGGAGAACCGCCGGGCCCTGGATGCGTAACCGGCCGTTATCCCCTGTGATTTCGCAGGGTATGGCAACTCCGGCGGTTTTGCCTTGCCCGGGATCGAACGATGCGGTAATATTAAATATTTTTATTTTTAAAAATGAAAAAATCGGTTCTGCCGATTTTATAACCTGAATAGTGACTGATTTATTTTCTCTTAATGAAAGACGGCAAAGGCGGCGATGCCGCATTTACTGAAAAATGCTGGTCGGATAAGGTGCCATGAAGGCTGAGGTTTCGGTCATTATTCCTGCCTACAACCATGAGCGTTTTGTTGGGGCGGCGGTCGAAAGCGTGCTGGGGCAGAGCTATAACCGGCTGAAGCTCATTGTCATCGACGACGGTTCGACGGACCGCACGGGTGAGGTGGTGCAGGGCTACGACGACCCCCGCCTGACCTATGTACATCAGGAAAATCAGGACGCCTATAATGCCCTGAATCGCGGCCTGGAGATGGCGGACGGGGATTTCATCGCCATTTTGAATTCTGATGATGTCTACTTCCCGGAGCGCCTCGAAAAACTCGTCGGCGTCCAGCAGGAGACCGGTGCCCAATGCCTGTTTACCGATGTCGTGCCCATTGACGATGCGGGCGGGGAGCTGCTGGACCCGGCCTTTGGCTGGAACCAGTGGCACCGCAGGAACCGCGCTTTTTATTTTGCCGCCGACGATCTCTACACGGCCTTTTTAAAGGGCAATTTCATGGTCACCACCTCCAATCTTTTCATGACCGGGGAGGCGGCCCGCAAGGTCGGTAAGTTTTGTTCTCTCCGCTATCTGCATGATTATGATTATATTTTCCGGGTCATGCTGGCCTGCCCGGGAAAGGTCCGGTATCTCCATGAAGAGCAACTCCTCTATTACCGGATCCATGACGGCAATACGTTGAGCGAGGCCGCCATCCTGGGCCGGGAACAGGACCGCCGGGTGATCAACAAGTATTTGCTGGCCGCTCTGCCTGAAGACCTGAGGCCCCTGGTGTCGGCCGGCAGTGACCGGCTGGTTGAACTTGAGCGGGAACTGAACGAGGTTCGGGCTACCCTTGGTCAAGCGCCGGCCGAACCGCGGACCTGCCGGCGGATCCGCGGGCTGCTGCGTTCCCTGGGCCGGAAGTTGTCGGCCCGGTCGTGTCGATCTTCATCCCGACAACCTGGAGAACTGCGTGACAAGAACAAGTAGCGGCCCGATGGCCCCGGCCCCGGCAATTCCGCGGCCGGCACTCACTACGGATTATTCAACCACGCCCCTCCTCGTGTTTTCGCGCCTGAGGACGGCTGCCGCCTGAGGGAGGCTGCCGGAATTTTATGCCGTGGCACACTTGTTACAGTCTGGCTTCTCTTTTACGGACCGCGCGCGAGCTGAGCGCCTCCTGTGATACCGTCACCTTTGATATCTTCGATACCCTGCTCATTCGCCGGATTCACGATCCCGACCTGGTGAAGCCGGCCGTGGCGCGTTTTATTGCCGCCCGGGCCCGGAACCGGGGGCTGCGCTGGACCTGGCCGCGGGTGCAGACGTTGCGGGACCGGTTCGAGAAAGAACAGCGCCGGCAGACCGCCACCTGTTTCGACGATCATGAAGCCTGCTATCCCGACTACATGGCGCTGGTCTTGCGGGAGATTTTCGCCGACGGTGCCGACGAGCGCCTGCTGGCCGAAGTCACTGATTATGAGCTGGCCGTGGAAAACACTATGCTGGTGGCCCGGGATGAACTGGTGCAATGGCTGCGGGAGTTGCATACCGGGGGTAAGCGCATTTTTCTGCTTTCCGATATTTATCTGCCCTCGTCTCATCTTGCCCGGCTCGTGGAACACGCCGGCTTCCTGGACTGTATCGAGGGGATTGTCTCTTCCGCCGACAGCTTCCTGGCCAAGGCCTCCGGCAAGGCCTTTCCGCTGCTCAAGGAAAAGTACGGCTTGAGCTATGACAGTTGGCTCCATGTCGGCGACAATCCGGTTTCAGACGGGTTGCGGCCGGCCGGGCACGGCATCCAAGCCCTGGTGATCCGTGACGGCCTGGAAAAGTATCGCAAGGCCATTGTCAAGCGCTATGTGAATTATTCCTCCGGCCGGCCTTTCTGGAAGGGCCGGGCGGTCCAGCAGCTCATGCTGCCCCTGGAAGGGGAAAACCGGGACAGGTCGTTTCGTTACGGCTATGGCTATACCGTGCTTGCTCCCCTGATCTGTGCTTTTGTCCATGATGTCGCCAGGCGCTGCCTGGAGAACGACATCCCCCGTATTTTCTTTTTTTCCCGGGAAGGCTGGCTCTTCCAGAGGGTCTGGGAAAAGATCACCCCGCACCTGTATCCGGCCGGGCGGTTGCCGGCAACCGGCTATCTGTATGTGAGCCGCATGGCGCTGGCCGGGGCCTCCTGCGCCTACCAGGGCTTGACCCGGACCAGTGTCGATATCGTCTTCCTGCCCGCCGGCAACCGGGATTTCCGGGATGTCTGCCGTATTTTCAACCTGCAGGTTGAACCGCT
>VAPE01009915.1_pt1 | contig 11010 bp, 7 predicted proteins | sample 3393911 | NCBI WGS metagenome assembly VAPE01 (sample SAMN08290436, study PRJNA428436) | hydrothermal vent metagenome | isolation source: Deep-sea hydrothermal vent chimney | place: Atlantic Ocean: South-mid Altantic Ridge | reverse complement strand
GTTAACAATTCGTTTTAACAGATAAAATAATCATCCGTATAAACCTCGTTTTGGTAATTTTAAAATTTGGATTTGATATTTATTTGTTTTTTGGCGCCTGGATTTTGAGATTTCAAGCCCGCACTATTCGACATAGAACCAAAAAAATTATATTCCAGGTATTGCAGATTTCTAAAATAATTCTGAAATCGAAAATCGTTAATGGGAAATTAGTCTCTTCGCTCTCTTTTCTTTTGAAAAAATTCGGTCATCAGGTGGCTGCAGGCATCGGCAAGAACACCTTTTTTGAGTCGGGTGGCGGAATGCAAAACCGGGGTTTGAACAAGAGAAAAACCGCGTTTTTCATCATCGGCGCCATACACAATCCGCCCGATTTGTGTCCAGTAAGCGCCGCCGGCACACATAAGGCAGGGCTCTAAAGTTACGTACAAAGTGCAATCGTTCAGGTATTTACTGTCCAGATAGTTAGCAGCAGCGGTGAAAGCCTGTATTTCCGCATGGGCTGTTACGTCGTGCAATGTTTCGGTGAGATTATGGGTACGCGCCACAATGTGGTTGTTGCACACCACTACGGCCCCCACCGGCACCTCACCCCGGTCAAAAGCTTTACGGGCCTCTTTCAGCGCTTCGTTCATAAAATATTCGTCAGAGAAAACAGTAAGCTCCATGATTTTTCTTTTACCGGTCAAAGGTAAGAAAGAATAGGAAAAGGTGAATGGGTGTGTTGATGCCTAAATAAAAGTTGATCTTTCAGGTGATCTCTTTGAAAGGCGGAACAGAACAGACAGCCTTTGGTTGTAAACAATACCTGTCCGACAGAATTCCTTATGTTAAAACTGCCTGCAACAACCTGTTTTATAAAAAAGTTTCTCTAAGTTTGCTCTTTCAATCTAACTAATATCTAAAATCAATAAAACATGAAGAGATTTATTTATCTGGTGGTGATTTTTGTTTTCTCCACACAATTTACACTGCAGGCACAGCAAAAAATGATGACGGCAGCGGATGCCTCCTGGCTGAATCCGGCGCTGTTCCCCAAACGTATACCGCAACTGCAATGGATGGGAAAAACCGACAATTATGTGTTTGCCAAAAAAAACACGTTTTATAAAAAGGACGCTGCCCGCGGAAAAGCAGTCGAACTTTTCGATAAAGCTACGCTGAATGCTGATCTCCAGCAGGCAAATATGGACACGGTAAAACGGCTTCCGCAGTTTACTTTTTTTTCTGAACATAAAACCCGCTTTTCGCGTGATGGCGGTTTTTATATTTATGATTTTCTGCAACATACTATTAAGAAAGTAAATCAGGTTCCGGATACGGCGAAAAATGTTTCATTTGATGCCAAAACCAACCTTGCTGCTTTTACGCTGAAAAATAACCTGTACATAGCCAAAAATGGAAAAGTAACACAAATTACCCGCGACCAAAATCCGGGTTACGTGAACGGGCAGATTGTTTCGCGTAACGAATTTGGTATCGATAAAGGTATTTTTTGGTCACCAAACGGCGATAAACTGGCTTTTTACCACAAGGATCAGTCGCGGGTATTCAATTATCCGCTGGTGGACATCAACCATCGTATTGCCAAAGTGAAATACATAAAATATCCCATGGCCGGCACCCCCAGCGAGTATGTCAGCCTTGGCGTTTATGATATTAAAACCGGTAAAACAATTTTTCTGAAAACTGATCCCAAATCGGAACAATATCTTACAGCTGTTACCTGGGGGCCTGCCGGGAAATATATCTACATTGCTGTCCTGAACCATGGACAAAATCACATGTGGATGAACAAATACGATGCTTCCACCGGTGCGCTGGTGAAGACATTGTTCGAAGAGGCTAATCCGAAGTATGTAGAGCCGCTATTCCCGTTGTATTTCAATCCGTTCAACCCGGACGAGTTTATCTGGAACAGTCGCCGCGATGGCTGGAACCATCTTTACCTGTACAACACCGACGGCAAATTGCTGAAACAGCTTGCCAAAGGAAAATGGGAAGTAACGCATGTGCTGGGCTATTTCATGAAGAACAAGGTTTATTTTATAGCCACCAAAGAGAGTCCGCTGCAACAAAATCTCTACTCGGCGGATATGCGCAACGGAAAAATTCTGCGCCTGAGTCCCGACCACGGAACACACAGCGCCATGGTGAGCAAAGATGGAAAATATTTGCTCGATGTTTTCAATAGTACAGACGTTAGTCGTGATTATAAGCTGCTGAACTACCGCGGAAAGGTGGTGCGCATCCTTCAGCAGGACAAAGACCCGCTGGCCGGTTACAAGCTGGGGAAGATGTCTATCTTCACATTAAAATCAAAAATTGATGGTGCAGCACTTTATTGCCGAATGATAAAACCTGTGAATTTTGACAGTACTAAAAAATACCCGGTGATTGTATATGTTTACGGGGGGCCGCATGTTCAGCTGATTACCGACACATGGCTCGGAGGCGCAGGATTTATGCTGAATTATCTCGCTGAAAACGGATATCTTATTTTTACGCTGGACAATCATGGTTCCGAAAACCGGGGTCGCGCTTTTGAACAGGTTATCTTCCGGCATCTCGGAACCAACGAAATAAAAGACCAAATGGTGGGTGTTAATTATCTGAAATCGTTGCCTTATGTGGATTCTACCCGTCTTGGCGTTGATGGCTGGAGTTTTGGTGGTTTTATGACCATTTCGCTCATGTTGCGTGAGCCTGGCGTTTTTAAAGTAGCTGTTGCCGGCGGTGCGGTCATCGACTGGAAATATTATGAGGTAATGTATGGCGAACGTTATATGGATACGCCGCAGGAAAATCCGGAAGGGTACAAAGAGGCCAGCCTGCTGAATTATGTTCATAACCTGCGGGGACATTTGCTTATGATTCACGGAACCATGGACCCGGTGGTGATGTGGCAGAACGGCCTGTTGTTTTTGCAGAAAGCCATTCACGAAGACAAGCTGATGGATTATTTTGTTTATCCCGGACAAGAACACGGGATTGCCGGGAGAGATCGTTTGCAGCTTACGCGAAAGATTAAGTCTTATTTTGATGATTGGCTGTAAGCGTACAAAGTAAAAAAAGTCTTCCGGATGGATTCCGGAAGACTTTTTTCATTCGTATCAGACGCTTTTATTCTGCTTTCGATTTGATAAAATGATAAAACAGGCGCACACCAACGCCGGTTCCGCCAACAGTACGGTAACCATCTTTTTTATCGAGAAATGCAGAAGCTGCAATGTCCAGATGGATATACGGATAGTTAGTGAAATGTTCCAGGAATTTCCCGGCAGTAATAGCGCCGGCTTCCACGCCACCAATATTTCTCAGGTCGGCGATTTTTGATTTCAGCTGTTCGTTGTACTCGTCCCAGAAAGGGAATTCCACAATACGCTCATGGGTAAGCGAGCCGACGCGTTTCATCTGGTCAAAGTCGTTATCGGCTTTAGCTTCCATGCCCACGATAGCCTGCGGACCAATGGCGTGGGCGGCAGCGCCGGTCAAAGTGGCAATGTCCACTACCAGTTCGGGCTTGTACTCTTTGGCATAGCTCAGCGCATCGGCAAGAATCATGCGGCCTTCGGCATCGGTATTCAGTACCTCAACGGTGGTGCCGTCGTGCATGGTAATCACATCGCCAGGGGTGTAAGCATTTCCGTCGGGACGGTTATCGGTAGCAGGTACCAGTCCGACCACATAAACGGGTAGATTGGCTTTGGCAATAGCATACATAGCTCCGGCCACGGCAGCGCCACCAGCCATGTCACACTTCATGGTATCCATAGAACTGGTGGGCTTCAGACTCAGTCCGCCCGTGTCATAAACCACACCTTTGCCAACAAAAACATAAGGTTTTTTATTTTTAGCCTTTTGTGGTTTCCATTCGATAACGGTAAAAGTGGGCGGGTCACTACTGCCACGGTTCACGGCAAGCAAACCACCAAATTTCAGACTTTCTAATTTCTTTTTGTTAAAGACTTCCACTTTGATATTAACCTTTTTACCAAGGGCCTGCATCTCTTCGGCAAATTTCGTGGCGTTCAGATAAGCTACCGGCTCATTCACAAAATCACGGGCAACATAAACAGCATCGGTCAGAATACGCAGTTCCTCTAATTCTTCTTCGGTGATGTCATTATCGTAAATATCCACCTCTTCGAGCGTGTTGTCCTTCTTTTTATCTTTTTTCTTGTATTTGCTAAAGGCATAGTTTCCCAGCATAAGCCCTTCCACAAAAGCCAGTACTTCATCTTTGGCTGCATTTATGTTAAACACGACAGTCCGCTCGACACGGGCTTTATTTAGTAACTGTTGGGTTTCATCCCCACGCATGCGGTAAGTCTCCATTCGTCCGGAACGGGTACCAATAAACTCGCCGAAAACGATCATAAGCATATTTTTATAGCGGTTAACACCCACAACATTATGGTTATTACGGTGTTGTCTTTTTACATAGTTCATTTCATCATTTGTCAAATCGAGGTCGGCCAGGTCTTTACCATCTTTTACGAGAAAAACGGTGTCGGCAGCGGTTGGCTTACGCAATGCCTTTCTAAGTAATGTATTCATGATTTATTGTTTTTGGTTGATAATTATAAATTTCCTGTTAATTTTTCTTTTTGTTGGACTACAAGATACTCTTTAATCTTTTCAATGGCCTTAAATGTAGCGCCCGATTGTTGTTGGACATAGCCGGCAGCGGCTTCCGAGGCAGCCTGATATTTTTCCGGATTTTGCAAAAGACGGTTTGCCGTTTCCCGAAAGCTTTTTTTATCTTTAATAGCAAAACCGCCTCCGTTTTTCAACAAGCTTAGGGCTTCGCGGAAACGCTGGTGGTTGGGACCAAAGATTACAGGAAGGCCATAAACCGCTGCTTCCGGAAGATTATGGATGCCCACACCAAACCCGCCGCCCACATACGCCAGCTTGCCATAGCGATATAGGTGAGAAAGCAATCCCATGCTGTCGATAACCATAACACGGGCATCTTCCGGGAGATTTTTTGTAACTTCGGAATACAAAACCGGATGAAAATCTTTGAAATTATTTTGAATTTCCGCAAGGTGTTCCGGATTAATTTTATGCGGTGCAATGACCATTTTTACGCCATCTTCGTGTGCGAGATAGTCTTTTAAAATATCTTCATCAAGGGGCCAGGTGCTACCGCAGATGAGCAGGATCCCAACACGGGCGAAGTTTTCGATAACGGGAAGATCTACGGATTCGTGCGCCACTTTCAGGACACGGTCAAAACGGGTGTCGCCTCCCACCTGGTTATGAAAAACACGAATGCTATTTAACAATTCCGAAGAGAACTCATCCTGTACCTGAAACCAGGTTACTTTTTGTAGCTGATTTCTGAACCATTTTGCACCGTAACGGAAAAAATATTGGTTTTTGCGGAAAATGGCTGAAACAAAGAAAAGGGGAACTTTATTCTTTGATAGTTCTTTTATATAGTTAAACCAGTATTCGTATTTAATAAAAATGGCCAGTTGTGGCTTGAAAATCCGGATAAATCGCCGGGCATTTTTCGGTTTGTCAATGGGAAGATAAAAAATATAATCAACTCCGGTATAATCTTTCCTCAATTCATAACCTGAAGGAGAAAAAAAGGTTAGCAGGATTTTATAATCGGGAAAAGTCTCTCTGAAAGCTTCCATAACCGGACGTCCCTGTTCAAACTCTCCCAAGCTGGCACAGTGAAACCAAACAATATTTTCGTGTTTCCCAACGGCTTTTTTCATACGCAAAAACTCCTTCTTTCGTCCATCCGTCCATCGCCTTGCCTGTTGATGAAAGGGAACAGCTATTCTTATGAGAAAGGAATAACCGTAAATAAAAAAATTATAAAATACTCTCATGCCTGCCGTTATAAATACCTGAAATTTGTATTTTCCCCTTATATTTTGCAAATATAATAAGAATAATATTCGTTACAACGCAATAAGACAACGCAATTTCCATAAAGTTATTTGTTTAAATTTACCTTTTTTTAGGGAGATTAAATTAATAATGGTCATGAAACAAAAAAAGAGCTACCTTATCGTTGTAAGCATTTTGATATTCATTGCGCTTATCTGGTATTTTTCCAGACCGCCGGCTACCGGAAACCAAATAATTCTGGTGCCTGTAAAATCGGGAAAGTTTGTCATTAGTGTAACTACTACCGGTGAACTGGAAGCGCGAAGCAATGAAAAAATTCAGGGGCCTAATCCGACCAGTTTGCGGAATGCCCGTATCTGGCAATATCGCATCGAAAAGATTGTTCCCGATGGAACTGTGGTGGATTCCGGACAATGGGTGGCCAATCTCGACCGCTCAGACTTAGTAAACAAAATTAAAGATCAGGAGCTCGAAGTGGAAAAATTACACACACAATACACTAAGACGCAGTTAGATACAACCATGACATTACGCAATGCCCGTGATGATCTTATTAACATGAAATACTCGCTCGAAGATAAGCAAATTGTTGTTGATCAGTCCATTTATGAGCCACCGGCCACCCGGCGCCAGGTGAAACTGGAGCTGGAAAAAGCAGAGCGTACCTACAAACAAACCAAAGGCAACTATATTTTGAAAATCGAAAAGGCCAAAGCCGATATGAAAGAGGTGGAAGCCGGACTGAACAAAGCTGTCAGGAAACTGAATGAACTGAAAAAGTTAAAAAACGAATTTGTGGTGTATGCTCCCAAAGCCGGTATGGTCATTTATAAAAGAAGCTGGAATGGAAAAAAACAGGGCGTGGGAGCGCAAATTTCAACATGGGATAATGTGGTGGCTATTTTGCCCGATTTAAGCGCTATGAATAGCCGTACTTACGTGAATGAGATCGACATCAGTAAGGTGAAAAAAGGTCAAAAGGCCATTGTGAGTACCGATGCTTTTCCTGATAAGAAATTTACAGGTGTAGTTACAGAGGTAGCCAACATGGGACAGCAAATGAAAAATTCAAATGCCAAAGTGTTCGAAGTCATTATCCAACTTGCCGGGCATGACTCGGTATTGCGCCCTTCCATGACCACCAAAAACCGCATTATAACGGAAACCATCGACTCGGCGATGTTTGTACCCATCGAAGGTGTGCACAACAACGACTCACTCAGCTTTGTGTACATGGATCATCGTAAGCAGCAAATCATTACCGGAAAAAGTAATGATGAAGATATTGTTATCCGCCGCGGATTGAAAAAGGGAAATGAAATATACCTGTATCCGCCCAAAAGAGCAAAAGAGTGGAAACTGCGGCTTTTGGCAAAATGACATACCTCACCGTTTAATTCTGAGCGGTTTTTGTGTTGGGATGTGGGATGGCACCGCATGACAATCCGGTGAACCGGAGACATAATTTCGTTTATAATACAAGACTCTCACGCTAACGCCAGCTCACCGGCCTGCCCTGAGGTTAGCTCAGTTAAACGATGGAATATTATTAACGTTTAATTCTGAGCCGGTATAATTTCAATTTATTTTGTGCCGATTGTTGCCTCGGCTGTAGTCGCTTCAACACGATTAGGTTGCGGCACAGCTTTGTGAATGGTCATTTCGTCAATCAGACGGGTATCGCCGGCATATTTATCAATGACAAACAACACATAACGAATATCCACCACAATGGTACGTTGCAATTTGGGGATATACGCAATATCGCCGCTCATGGCTTCCCAGTTGCCATCGAAAGCCAGCCCAATCAGCTCCCCTTTGCCATTGATAACGGGACTTCCGGAATTGCCACCGGTTATATCATTCGTGGTCAGAAAATCAACGTCCTGTTTTCCATCCTGGCCATAAGGACCGTAATTTTTGGTTTCATAAAGCTCTTTCAGCTTTTTAGGAACGATAAATTCCGGATTTTTGGGATTTTCTTTTTGCATAACACCATACAAATGAGACTGGAACAAATAGTGTACGGCATCTCTCGGGTAATAACCCTCCACTTTACCATAGCTGTAACGCAGGGTGGAGTTCGCATCGGGATAAAAGACTTTATCGGGCTCCATTTTCATAATGCCTTCCATAAACAGTCTTTTGCCTTCGCCTAATTTTCCGGCGGCGGCGCGATAATCTGCAGAAGCATCCATCAGCTTGGCCATATAGGCTCGCGAAAGAATAAAAGCCGGGTCTTTTTTTATCTGTTTCAACGTGGGATTGGCAAGGAAAGCTTTGGCTTTGGCTTCGGTGCTGAAGTGCGACTTATCAAAAACATAATTGGCAAAGGCATCAAAATTGTTTTTATACTTTTTCACCATTTTGTCAAGATACGTGGGATGCAGACTCTCCGGAACTTTGCCAAAATACATTTTGGTCATGGCGGCAAAAACATCACGGTCGGTGAGCATGTCATAATCTTTGTACATTTTTTGGAGTTTCCCGGACAGTTCGGCAGACAACTTTTTTATCCGTTTCAGCTTTTTGGCTTTTTGTTCTTTGCCTTTGGTCTCTTTGTACTGTTTCAACATTCCTTCCAAACCACTGAATTTCTGTGCAAAACTAAGTAATTCGGCTCCCTGGGCACCGGTAATACTGGCATAGATAAGCGGTTCGATAGTTTTCGACTCGGAAGCAAAAGCATCGGAAATATCTTTCAATGCTTCTCCGTATTTTGCCTGACGTTTGGGATTTTCGCTCACCCATTTGGCGAAAGTTTCATCAAATGCTTCTTTCTTAGCGATGACATGCTGTTTTTTTACTCCTCTCATCTGGCCGATAAAATATTTCCAGCTGTTGGCAATCATGGCATAGTTGGAAGCATATTTAAGCTGTACTGCCGGATTGGCATTCATGTGTTTTTTCCATATTTCCAGTTTTTTACCAAAGGCCTCAACCAAAGGTGGAAAATAATGTTCCATCCTAAACTCCAGCTCCGGGGCGGTCATGTAACGGTTGGTCCTTCCAGGGAAACCCCATACCATGGCAAAATCACCCGGTTTGATACCATCCAGCGAAATGGGCAGATGATATTTTGGTTTCAGCGGAATGTTCTTTATGGAATAGGTTGCGGGGGAACCATCGGGAGCCGTATAGATGCGGAAAATAGAAAAATCACCGGTTTGGCGCGGCCACATCCAGTTGTCGGTATCGCCACCAAATTTTCCGATGGAAGAAGGAGGTGAACCAACAAGACGTACGTCACGGTAAACAATATAAACCAACATGTAATATTTGTTACCTTCAAAAAAAGGCTTAATAACAACATTGAATTTACCGTTGTCCGAATTGGCTTTTTTCAGCCGGTTGATGATGGGACGTACAACCATGGAGCGTTGCTGACTGCTCATGGTGTCGGAGAGGTGCGGGACAATACTGTCGCTCACATCGGCCATACGTACCAAAATGGAAGCCGTAAGTCCTTTGTTGGGCAGTTCTTCCTTTTTGCTCATAGCCCAAAAACCATCCTTCAAATAATCGTGTTTCACCGAACTGTGTTCCTGAACGGATTCGAAACCGCAATGGTGATTTGTAAACAACAATCCCTGGTCGGAGACAATTTCAGAGGTACAGAAAAAACCTTGCGGATTGGGACTGTTGGAGAGGCCGGCAATGGCATCTTTCAGGCTGGAATGGTTCACACTGTAAATTTGCTCGGGGGTAAGTTTCAACCCCATGTGTTGCATTTCAGCAAAATTTTGTTGCAGTAGCATGGGAATCCACATGCCTTCGTGCGCTTTTAGCTGGAAACCGATAGAAATCAGAACGGCTACCAGAAAATAGGAAAATTTTTTCATTTTTGTTTTTAATTGGTAAGACATTTATAAAAGCCATACAAACGTACACAAATTGTTCCACAAAACGAAATAAACAGGCATTCAGAATTTTGTGTACTCTTTCCAAATTACCGAAAGCGAGGAGTGTTCGGATTAGGACACTGTTTTTCCCGAAACGAACAGCCCTTTCTCTTTTTATTACATTTTATAAAACCATCTTTTGAGTGTGGCCATGTCCTGTTGGCTACGTATGCCCTGTATTTATTGAAATTGAATGATGAATATCGATTAACGAATGGTGAGTTAAGATGTTACTGAAAAACCTTCAGCTTTCTAAAATCGTTTGCCTAAGGCATCCCTATGGAAAATCGGTATTCATTATTCAAAAAATGAAGGAGGATTATTTATTCCTCCGGTTTGAAGCAAAACCTATGCTGGCAGAGGTCTATTTCGGCACTTTTATCTTCGTGCCTTTTTTGAGACCCGAAAGTACCTGAATATTAATACCATTGGAAAGTCCGGTTTTTATCACCTGCTTTTTAAATACCTGTGGAGCGGTTTCCACTTCCACGTAAGTGGTCGAATCGCCTTCAAACAGTAGCAACCCTTCCGGTATGGCCAGTACTTTATCGGCGCGTTGCAGCACAATGTCGGCATTGGCACTGTATCCCGACCGGATAAAATCATTCTTTTTCAGTTTAACATCGGCCTGAATTTCAAACTGTATGGCACCATTTTCTTCCACGCCTTTGGGGGCAATTTTGGTCAGCACGGCATCGAAACGGGTATTGTCGATGGCGCCGATGGTGAGAATCAGCGGCATCCCCACCCTGATTTTTCCCACTTCGGTTTCATCGATCTTCCCTTTGAAAATCATATCGTTCATATCGGCTACGGTGGCAATGGTGGTACCCGCGTTGAAGTTGTTGGCTTCGATGACCTGGTTACCGATTTCCACAGGAATGGCCAGTACCATACCCGAAATGGTGGAACGTACCAGCGTGTTGGTGGGCGCACCTTTTTTCTTAATCTGTCCCTCTTTGATGAGCTGCAGGTTTTCTTGCGCTGTCTGCAGTTCTTCCTGAGCAATACTGTATTTGGTTTCCACAGCATCGAAATCGGATTGGGCAATCACGCCTTTCACCAACAACTCATACTGGCGATTGTAATTGCGTCTGGCTTCTTTCAGGTTGATTTTTGCCTGATCCACGCGCGAAACGGCATTGTTCAGGTTAATCATGTTGGGAATCAACCTGATTTTAGCAATCAGGTCGCCTTTTTTCACCATTTGGCCTTCCTGCACATAGATATC
>VAPE01017499.1_pt1 | contig 11024 bp, 6 predicted proteins | sample 3393911 | NCBI WGS metagenome assembly VAPE01 (sample SAMN08290436, study PRJNA428436) | hydrothermal vent metagenome | isolation source: Deep-sea hydrothermal vent chimney | place: Atlantic Ocean: South-mid Altantic Ridge | reverse complement strand
TAATGTGGTTTAATACCCCGACCCTCTGGGTCGGAAACAATAATGTTTGCAAAGCAAACTCCTTTTAATACCTCGATGGCTCTGCCTCGGGGTAGTTTATTGTAGTATCATTTTGTTCTGTCTAAAACTTTTATTTTAAAATAAATCCTATATTATAGTTGGTATTAGAACTTCCTCCCACAAATACTTCAAAGCGACCGGGTTCCGAACCAAATGTCATATTCTTTCTGTAAAAAGATACATCTTTTTTGGTCAAGATGAATGTAAGTTTTTTTGAGGTTCCTTTTTTTAGAAAGACCCTTTGAAAACCTCTTAATTCTTTCACGGGACGTGTTACGCTCCCAACCAAATCGTGAATGTACAACTGAGCCACTTCGGTTCCATCATAATTTCCGGTATTTTTTAATACCACGCTTACCCGTAAGGTATCTTTTGTGGTTATTTCCTGTTTGCTAATAGATAATGAATCATATTTAAAAGTTGTGTAAGAAAGTCCGAAACCAAAAGGATATAAGGGAGAATTGGGAGAATCGATATATTTTGAGGTATAGTGGTTACTTGGGCTAAAAGGCCTTCCTGTATTCATGTGACTGTAAAAAATAGGAATTTGCCCAACATTTCTCGGAAAAGTCATGGTTAGTTTCCCAGATGGATTATAATCGCCGAAGACAACGTCAGCAATAGCATTCCCGGCTTCCGTACCAGCAAACCAGGTTTCTAAAATGGCTGGGGCAACCTTTGCTAAATGGGAAATTGTTAATGGTCTGCCATTCATTAAAATAATTACTGTTTTTTTATTGACTTTTAAAATGGCATCTACCAGATCATTTTGATTACCTGGCAAATTTAAATAGGCTCTTGAGGAAGCTTCTCCTGACATATCATTACTTTCGCCAACTGCAAGCAAAACAACATCAGAATTTTTGGCTAAGTTTATGGCTTTTTGGAATCCCTTTGTTGATTTTGTATTGAAACCTGTTCCCTGAGCATATCTTATTTTTACTCTATTTCCCAATTTATTTTTTACACCTTCCAATAAAGTAACAGGATCTTTGTATCTATCTCCGGCCGCCGACCATGCTCCAAGCATATTGTATTTATTATCACCCAAAGGACCAATAATGGCAATTGTCTTGATCTTTTTTGAGAGCGGCAACAAATGTTCGTTATTTTTAAGCAGAACTATGGATTCTCTTGCATCTTTTCGGGCAAAAGCCAAGTGTTCTGGTGTCATCAGATCATTTTTTTCCCTTTGTTCATTACTATATTTGTATGGATTTTTAAAAAGACCAAGCTCAAACTTCGCTTTTAAAATACGATAAACTGAACGATTAATCTCTTTTTCAGACACCAGTCCTTCCGCCACCGCTTTTTTTAGATTAGAAATATAACCTTCACCCATCATATCCATGTCCACACCCGCATTGAAAGCCAGTACATCAGCATCAAATAAATTTTTTGCCACACCATGAGGAACCAACTCATTAATAGCAGTATAATCCGAAACAACAAAACCTTTAAAGCCCCATTGTTTTCTATAGAGGTTGTTCCAAATCCAACCATTTGCCGTGCATGGGGTCCCGTTCAGGTCGTTAAAAGCAGTCATGGCAGTTGCAACGCCTGCTTCAATAGCGGCATGGTAAGGTGGAAGATAAACGCCCAACAAGGTGCGTTTCGACATATCCACAGTATTATAATCTCTTCCTGCAATAGGAGCACCATAAGCTACGCCATGTTTCACACAAGCCAAAATTGTGCTATCACTTGAAAGATTGCTCCCCTGAAAACCTTTTACACGAGCCTTAGCCACAAGAGAACCATACCAAGGGTCTTCGCCGGCACCTTCCATCACACGACCCCAACGAGGATCTCTGGAAATGTCAACCATTGGTGCAAAAGTCCAGTCTACTCCTTCGGAGGAAGCTTCAATGGCGGCAATCCTTGCCGACTTTTCTATCAGTTTTAAATCCCAACTACATGATTCTCCCAAAGGAATGGGGAAAATTGTACGCATTCCATGAATCACATCGTAACCAAACAGTAAAGGAATACCCAATTGTGTACTGTCAACAGCCAATTCCATAAGTTTGCGAGTATAAGCAGCTGTATAACTGTTTAGCATAGCCCCAACATGACCTTCTTTAATTTCTTTGGCAACATTAGAACGAATGGTGGGCCCTGTAACCGACCAGTCACCGCTAAGCATATTTAGCTGTCCAATTTTTTCCTCCAAAGTCATTTTCGATAATAATTTTTTTATTTGAACGTCGAAGGGATTATTAGTCTGTTTTGATGTCTTTATGTTATCAGTCGTTTTATTTTGGCAAGAGTTGATCCCAATAATAAACAAAAAAGACAGAAAAAATAATTTAAATAGTTTCATGGATTATTGAATTTTATTTTGTAGTTTTAAATGTAAATCCTAATTTACGAAGGCCGTTTTGGACATCAGTATTTTTCATAAAGTTATTCCATAGCAAACCGCTTCTGTAGTTTTCAATCATAATGATAATGGGGCCTTCATCTATGGCCAGAAAAGATTTGGCACACCATCCAACTTGTTGGTTAAAAGCATCGTAAAAACCATATTTACCCCAAATATGGCTTTTTAAATGTTCATAAAAATAATGCATAGCGCGCAAGGATTGAACCGGGGTGTAGACAATAGACGAAATGGCGGCAGTAGGGCTGATAGTACCATTATCGTTGGTGGGCGAGTGCGCTTTATATCCGTATGGGTCGTCCGAAGCGGTAAGCCCCCAGTTTTTTTCAGAATAGCCATAGAATTTTTTGGGATTACGAACACAATACAGGTAATTAATCAGACTTTGATTTTTATTTTGTAAATAATAATCAGCATATTTATCTTTTAGGCCATTGGGGTTCAGCCCGAGAAAAGAATAATGAGCAAAAAACAGTGGGCCCCCATAAGGTGGGCCTAAAGGTAGTTTAATACCTTCATAAGAACTTCCATTTCGAAAGCGGGTTCCGCCTGCCCAGCCCAAATCGTAGACAGAAGCAGGAATGGGATGTGTCGGAGAGGAAGCAGCAAGGACATAAACAATTAAAGCTTCATTCCAACCTCGAATCGGCATGTTCATTTTCCATCCGTAATTAGGCGACCAGTGCCAGTACAAAACATTTTGACCTCCTCTTCGGTACCAGTTCCAGTCAACACTTTCCCAAAGTTTTTGAATACGGTTACGCAATTCCGTTTCTTTTGCGTCCGGACTGTTAAAAAATTTTTTAGCGGTTAAAAGTCCCTGGATCATATAGGCTGTTTCCACAAGGTCTCCACCATTATCATAAGTACTAAAAGGAACCACGTGGCCGGTGCTTCCGTTCATCCAGTGGGACCATGCCCCATGGAATCGATCTGCTTTCTCAAGAAAACCTACGATTTTCAAAATACGGTCAAGACCTTGCTCCCTAGTGATATAATTACGATGAATCCCAACAAGAATGGCCATAACACCAAACCCACTCCCCCCTGTGGTAACAACACTTGATGTGTTTCTGTCGCGTGCCATGCCAGAAGCAGGATCAGCAAAGTTCCAAAAATATTTAAAGGTCTGAAATTCTACAGTATCCATTAAAGCAATATCAGAAATAGGGGTTGGGTTGGGAGTAATCTCTCCAGTTATTTTTTTTTGGGCACACCCGGAAAGATAACTGGCGCTAAAAATAAAAAACAAGAATATTACTTTCGTTAATTTCATATCAAATTTAAATTATGGTTGGCTATCCTACAATTAAAAGGGATTTTAAAAAAAATCCTGATTCTTTGAACTATGTTTTTGTCTGGGAACAAAGAATCAAGATTGAGATAAAACCTATTAATATCCCGGGTTTTGTTTCAAGGTGCCACCACTAATATCAATTTGTGCTTGCGGAATAGGGAAAAGGTCATTTTTAGGAGACTGGAAGCCTAATGGGCCCAATATCTTAGCCGCTCTTCCTTCTCTTACCAAGTCAAAGAACCGGTCTCCTTCCATGCCAAGTTCAACTCTTCTTTCATGCCATATTTTCAGACGCAAAACGGCCTGATCGGTAGTGGTTACAGGCGGCATTCCTACTCTTGCACGTACCTCGTTTAAGTATTGAAGTGCTTCACTGGTTTTACCCAGTTCATTGGCAGCTTCTGCATGGATTAAAAGAACTTCGGCATAGCGCAAAAGGGGAACATGTTTATTGCTTTCCCAGTCATTACCATCAAAAGTTTCCATAGTCCGGCTAATATATGCCTTTTTGTTATAACGAGGATTAGGCGGGTAACTGATAATGACGGTTCCGTCCCACATAGTGTCTCCAGGAAAAATAATGGTAGCTTTTTTCCGGGGGTCTCCGGGTTCATAAGCATCTTCAAGCGATTTTGATGGAGTATTAAAGCCCCAGCCAAATTGGCCCCTGACAGCTTGTAACACCTCCCAACCTTGGACACCTAAGTTAACCGGGCCTCCAACTGCCTGAATTTCGAACAAAGAACCAGGGCCGTTGTCTCCAGCTTCCCTAAATATTTTAGCATAATCAGGGGCGAGATGATATTGACCTGAATTGATGACTTTGGCACTATAATCGTAAGATTTTTGCCAGTCTTTTAAATACATATACACTTTGGACAAATACCCGTTTGCTGCGCCTTTGGTCGCCCTCCCCAAGTCAGCGGCCTGATAGTCGCTTCGGCTGAACAAGCTATCTGCAGCATAAGAAAAGTCGCGGATAATTAAGTTGTAAACCGCTTCTTTGGTAGCCCGCACGTTTGCTGCATTTAAGGCTGCCTGATTGGTGGGGTTAACTATGGTATCGATTAAAGGTACACCTCCAAAGGTCCTCACCAGTCTCCAGTAGTATAACGCTCTCAGAAATTTTGCTTCGGCAATCAGTCGATGTTTGAGTTTTAAATTAATAGCCACTCCCGGTAATATAGACAAAGCCCTGTTAGCCCTTGCAATACCCCGAAAGTTAGCTATCCAGATTTCATTGGCTGAAAAGTCTGTTGACGTGTAAGTAAAATTATCAAGCAGGTTTTTATCTGCGCCTGTGTCACCGGACGTACTCCCTTTATTGGCATCATCTGAGGTAATACTTGTGATACCAATCCAAGAAAAACTGCTTTCATCCCACTGTAACAAATTGTTGTAAATAGCATTTATCAACTGTGTTGCTCTCTCAGGAGTTGAATAATAACCATTCGGGGTAACCTGCCCTTCAGGAGGGACGTTCAAAAAATCTTTTTTGCATGAGCCCAGAAATATAACGTTTAGGCTTAATAATAATATAATTTTATATTTTTTCATGGTTACAAATGTTTAAAAGTTTAAATTAACGCCTAATAAATACGTTGCAGCAGTAGGAATGGGATTCAATTCTATTCCGGAGTTTATTACGCCTCCCGGTAATTCTGGATTAAAACCACTAAAGGCTTTAAAGGTAAATGGGTTTTGTGCGGTAAAATAAATCCTTAATTTTGAAATAGTCTTTGTTTTAACAGGAACGCTATATCCCAAAGTAATGTTATTAATCCTCAGAAAATTACCAGATTCCACATAGTAATCAGATGCAACAGGCACATTGTTAGAGGGAGTAGGAATGTTAGTGTGGGTATTACTTGTGGTCCAATAGTTAGCGAGGGAAGCTTCAATGTTTTCACCTCCCCACCTTTGAGCTTTTTTACCATTATATACCTTATTTCCCACATTCCCAAAGGCTGTCATCATAAAATCAAACTTCTTATACTGCATATTGAAATTAAGCCCAAAATAGAATTTAGGTTGATAGGAACCAACAAAAACTCTATCCTTTTCATTTATAACGCCATCGTGGTTGGTGTCCACATAAATCAAATCACCGGGCTTTGCGTTAGGAAAGTGTGGGGAACCGTCTATCTGGGCTTGAGTTTGATAAATACCATTGGTTTTATAAACATAGAAACTCCCAACAGGCTGGCCAACCGCAATCCGGGTCGTGTATTGACCATTATTTAAACTTCCGCCGTCAACAGGAACCCCGTTAGCGATATTCAGCACTTTGTTGGAGTTGAAGGTTATATTACCGCCTAAAGACAATTTTAAATTGTTATTGAAATTGTGTTGCCAGTTAAGGGCAATCTCGAACCCTTTATTTTCCATTCTTGCAACATTGGTAATGTAGCTTGGAGATCCTAAAATGGCAGGCAGAGGAAGAGGGAAAAGTAAGTTTCTTGTTTGCTTATTATAATAATCAAACGTTCCGGTAAATTGATTATCAAAAAGTCCAAAGTCGAGGCCAATATCAATACTATTAGAAGTTTCCCATTTCAAATTAGGGTCTTTTATACTCGTTATCGTGGAACCGGTAACAATTTGTTGATTAAATACATAGTTTACTCCTGAATTTATGGTGTATAGGAAAGCATTAGTGCTAATATTATCGTTTCCGACAATTCCCCAACTAAACCGTAATTTTAAATTACTTATAATCTTTATGTTTTTAAGAAACGGCTCCTGAGATATTCTCCAACCCAAACCCAAAGCAGGGAAAACCCCCCAACGATTATTGGCGGAAAAACGTGAAGAACCTTCTCGTCTTATGGTTCCGGTAAATAAATACCTTCCTTTATAATTATAGGAAACCCTGGCAAAATAAGACATTCGCGTCCATTTATTTCCACCATTTCCATTGGTTGCAGTCGCAACATTTCCCAGATTTAAATACCAGTAATTTTTTTGAGGAGGAACATCTTGTCTATAGCCAGAAAGATAATAGGACTGGAAAAGTTCAGTTGTAATGCCCGCAACAATATTAAAATTGTGAACCCCATTAAAGGATTTATAAAAGGTAAAATAGTTGTTCCATGTATAATGGTTTGATCCATTCTCGCTAACGGATAAATTACTAATGAGATTCTGTTGTGGAGGAGAAACAAAATAAACGGGGGTAAAGCTTAAACCGTGGTTGGTTCCAATATCCAAACCAAAATTTGATCTAAACTTAAGACTGTTCAAAATATGGGCTTCCCCCCAAAAGGCGCCCAAAAATCGGTACCCTTTGCTTGTGTTATTCCAATAATTTAAACTTGCAACGGGATTACCCACATTATTGATGTTTTGTGACCACCCCCATGCACCTGATGAATATTTAGGTGGGAAATTAGGCCCCTGCCGGTATGCTTCATTATAAACAGTGTTATCGGGGTTGTCTGAAGAATAATAAGATAGGTTAAGGTTATTCCCAATATCTAAAAATTTTGCAACATGGTATTTATTGTTGATCATAAGTGAAATCCGTTGGTAGTTATTTTTTTGCAAGATTCCCTTTTCATTATAATATTCTAAACTGATAAAATATGTAATATCTTGGCTACCACCACTTAAAGTAATAGTTTGTTGGGTAACCTTTCCAATCCTTGTTATAGCATCCAACCAATCCGTGTTGTACTTTAAATCTAGTGTGGGGAAGGCGGGCTGTTTATTTTCACGTTGAAGCGCAGCATTAGTATATATTTCGTAAAGTTTCGAATCTGCCATTTTTACACGATTTACAACAGTTCTAAAACCGTAATATCCATTATACGTCATTTGCAGTTTACCTTTACTACCCGTTTTAGTGGTAATCATAATTACACCATTTGATCCTCTGGCACCATAAATAGCTTCAGAAGAAGCGTCTTTCAATATATCAATCGATTTGATATTATTTGGATTCAGATTTCGGATATCATCAGTGATCACCCCGTCAACTACATACAGCGGATTTGTGCCTGTCAGTATGGAGCCAACCCCCCGGATAAGAATCTCTGGCGCACTGCCGGGTTGTCCATTATTAATAATTTGAACCCCACTTATCTGTCCTTGAAGGTTGGCGATGGGCGATACAGCTGACACTCGGGCTAATTGAGATCCTTTAATAGAAGAAATGGAACCTGTAAGATCCATCTTTTTTGTTGTTCCATATCCCACCACAACCAACTCATTTAAGCCTACATTTATGGAGATAAGGTTTACATTAATGGTTTTTTGGTTCCTAATAGGAATTTCCTGAGATTTGAAGCCAACGTAAGAAAAGACCAAGGTTCCATTTTTCGGAACAGAAATAGTGTAATGCCCATTTAAATCTGTTACCGTTCCAGTCGTGGTGCCTTTTAGCAAAATACTGACGCCCGGAAGGGTGCTCCCATCAGCAGCAGATTTTACTGTACCCTGAATGGTTATTTTCTCAGGCTGTGATTGTATTGCCGTTTTTCCGGAAGGAGATAAAATAATTTGCTTCCCTACAATAATATACTTTACATCAGAAACCTTGAATAAAAGGTTAAGTACCTTTTCAATAGGACTGTTTTTTACCCGAATAGTGACTTTTTTACTCAGGTCAACAAATTGGCTGCTCCAGGCAAAAGTAAATTCACTCTGGTTGGAAATTTCATCAAGAACTTGCTGAATGGAAGCATCTTTCATGTCGATTGACAAAAGTGTTTCCTGCGAATAGGTTTTTGCCGACAAAGTTAAAACGTTCAACAAAACCAAGATGAGGGTAAGTTTCATGATTAGGAAAGTTTTATTTTTCAGAAGCTTGTTAAGCCCTCTAAATGTTGTTGTTTTTTTCATACTTTTGTTTTTGTAATTAATACTTGTTAATAAACACACATTATTTTACTACTGTTTATTAACTTTATATTTTACTATTCCGGGAAGTGTGCCAGCATTTTCCGGTTTTTCTACGAACAGAATCTCTTTTTTAGGAACTTTTCTCCATAGGCAACAACTTTTTTAATTATGCTTTTTCTTTATTCTGATAAAATCATCCCATCGTTTTTTGTCTCGAGTAACAAAAATCCGATTACCGGATATGGTAAACCGAATAGGGGTCATCTTTTTTAGTATTTTCAAGACCAACGGCAGGGAGTCATTTTCAAAATCAACAGTGTAATCGAAATGTTCAATTGTTTTGCCGTTGACAACCATTTCCACATTATACCACCGGTTAATTCTTTTTACAACTTCCGAAAGAGGCGTATCCTTAAAAACCAGATTCCCCTCTTTCCAGGATGTATAAATTTTTGTATCTACTTTTTTTATGGTAAAAACATCCATCTCCGGTTTGAAAATACTTCTTTCTCCCGGAGATAAAATAACCTCGGTTTCTATATTACCGCTTGTGTTTTCATGATAAGCCATGATGCTTCCGTGCACCAGTGTAACAGATAATTGCTTACCTTCAGGATAAACAGAAACATTAAAGCCTGTCCCCAATACTTTTACATTTATTTCCGGTGTGGAAACGATAAAAGGATGGGAAACATCTCTGGTTACTTCAAAGTAAGCTTCGCCAGTTAGATGAACTGTTCTGTTTTTCCCGCCAAAATGCTTAGGATATTGAAATGTACTTTCTGAATTAATCCACACACGGGTACCATCTGGTAATACCACCATTTTTTTTGTACCACGGGGAACTTTTACCTGAATGGTGGCAAATATATTTTGTTGAGAACGATGTAAAATCAAATATCCGCCCACAAAAAGTAATGCTCCTATCAGCAAAACAGCCGCAATTTTCAGGAAATTCTGAACTTTGGAATTTCTGGTAATACTAATGAATAACGGTAACTTATTTTGGGTAGTTGTTCTATCCTTGTTTTCAACTTGTTGCAATTTAGCCAGCACCTGTGCGAATATCTGTTCCGAGTTAACAAGAGATTGGCTTTTGTCCTCTTTCGATTCTTTCCACAGTCGTTCTGCTTCCCCAAAGAGAAAACCCTGTTCTTCTTTGGAGTCTAACTTTTCCAAAAGCTGCTTTAACTCTATCTCTGAATAATTGTAATTAAATAATTTTTTCAGAATTGAATTTCTTTCTTTTTTATTCTTCATAACAACTTGCTTGCATTATTAATACACTTTATGCTACAAAAACAATGATTGATACAGTAGAAATTTTTCAACCACAAGTCCATCTTCTCTCATTACCACATCAGGTTTATCAGCAGAAGAAACAACAGGACAAAGTCTTTTAATCCGTTACGTATAAATTTCAACGCTTTCGATATTTGACTTTCTACAGTATGTACCGAAACGCACAATTGATCTGCTATTTCCTTGTGTGACAGTCCCTGTTCCCGGGTAAGCAGAAAAATTTCTTTTCGTTTGGGGGGAAGTCGGTTTATCAGGTCATTTAACCTGCGTTTCACTTCATTGTACGATATCTGTTTATCTGTTTGACAACACTCTTTAAGACCATTGTTTAGTAATTGATTAACAAATATTTGCTGATGAATAGTTTTACGAATATAATTCAGTGTAAGGTTTTTTGTCATGGTAAACAGAAAACCGGAAATTGATTTATCACAGTCAAGTGTAGCTCTATTGACCCAAAGTTTAACGAAGACATCCTGTGTTATGTTCTCAGCATCTTCTTTTTGATTTAAAAAAGAATAACAAAAGAAATAAAGTCGCTTATGATATATGCGAAAAATTTCTTCAAAAGCAACTTTGTCCCCGTTTTTTAATGCCTTGATTAATCTTTTTTCGTCCATCAATATCTTTGGTTTACTACTTCCAAAATGGTCTGAACGCACAATTATATTGTACAAATATACGCATAAAGAATGCCGATGTGTCACGGACGTATTATCTATGACCAACTCATGTGAAGATCAGAAACAACAAATCATCATCATGATAGTCATTTCCTGCGGTTTCCGAACCTGCAAAGCCATTAATGAGATGCTTCCTATAAAAATAATGCGTAAATGTCAATGTCTCAAATACAAAGATTTGGGGAAAATAAACCCCGGAACCTTTGAAAATATAAATGATCTTAGAGTTCCTTCCTTCAAATCCCTTGGCTTTTTATCCTGATGCCAATGTTCTTCGATTTTTTCCAGTGAAATGCCTTCCAGGCTTCCCAAAAAGAATGGGAAAACAGGAAGCGTTGCATCTTTCTATAGATCAGCCTAACCCGGATAAAACCTGAAAAGACAAATTCCAAACCACAAAACCCAAATAAATTCTAATCATCAATATCGAAATACCAAACAATTGGGTTTTTGTTTG
>VAPE01015565.1_pt1 | contig 11036 bp, 8 predicted proteins | sample 3393911 | NCBI WGS metagenome assembly VAPE01 (sample SAMN08290436, study PRJNA428436) | hydrothermal vent metagenome | isolation source: Deep-sea hydrothermal vent chimney | place: Atlantic Ocean: South-mid Altantic Ridge | reverse complement strand
CCCCCCCCCCCTGGGCAAACCATCTACCACAAGGTACGAAAGAGCTGAAAATGGACATTTATGGACAACCGAAAGGCACCTGGTGTTCGGAAATGGACTTTTTCCTCCATTTTGCATGCGAAATGGCTGGCATGCCCTTTGCAGTTTATCGGCATATGAAACGAATTCGGCTTACCATCATCTTCTGTATTTTGTCGTTGCTTTTGCTGCCGGTTTCCAAGGCCTTCACCTCGGAAATAAAGATGCTGTTTTTCTACCGTATCGGATGTTCTTTTTGCACTCAGATGGAAAAAATTATTAACGAGCCGGACATGAAAAGGCTCCTTCTCGGACATGCCCGGGTGATCCGCATCAACATTCGGGGGCGGGAAAAGATGCCCGCCTTTGGCAAAGAGGGAATCGACCTCGCTAAAGAGTTCAAGGTTTACGGGACCCCGACGATTATTTTTGTGGGGACGGGAGAAAAGGTGCTTTTGAAAATTCCGGGCGCCTTAAGCGAGCATGATTTCCGGGATGTTGTCTGTCAATATATCCCGGGAATAGAGAAAAAAAAGGGTTGCGCTGAAAAAACAGACGCATTGTAGCTTTTTCAAAAAAAGGGCCCCTTAAATGCTAACATGATAAAAAAGGAGAAATATCTATGAATGTCATGGACAGGGTTGATTTGAGAGGAAATGCAGGATTATGGGCAGGGGTTGTGGTGGTTTTTTTCATGATCGCAGTAATGCCGGTATGGGCTCACGCCGGTAACGGTAACGCAAAGCAGGGTGAAAAGATCGTCAAGACCAGAAAATTGGGGAACTGCGTTGCCTGCCATTACCTCCCCAATGTGGAATCTCCGGGCAACATCGGGCCGAATCTGGTTGATGTGATGCAGGAGTATACCTTGGCGGACCGTAAAGATGTGACCCAGTGGGTCCGGGATGCCAGAAAATTTAATCCCCATACCATCATGCCCCCCTTCGGTACCAACAAGATTTTGACGCCGAAGCAGATTGATGATGTCGTTGCCTATCTTTACACATTAAAAAAATAAGAACGGATGGTTATCGTAAGGTTGTTTAGAAGAGACAAATATTGTGCAAGGAGACATTAAATGAAAAAAAATGATTTTTCGAATTCAAGAAGAGAGTTTCTGAAAAAGACCGGTTTTGCATCGGCCGCGCTTCTTTCCTTTAGCGCACTCTCATCTGTTATCCCCATGGGGAACGGCAAAGCCGGCAATTGGATAGGGCCGCGCGAGGCCGAGGCCGCTCCGGTAAAGGTGGACATCAAGGATAAACTGAAGGCCACCTTCGGGAACCGCAAGATCGAGATGTCCCATGTAACCATGAAGGTGCCGATTATCGCGGAGAACGGGGCAGTGGTTCCGGTCAGTATCAGTTCGGATCTTCCCATGGAAGCGGGTAACTATGTGAAGAAGATCTATATATTCGCTGATAATAATTCCAATCCCTTTATCGCCAGTGTGGACCTGAGCCCAGCTAACGGCAGGGCCGCTTTTTCCCTGCGGATCAAAATGCGTAAGACCTCTCCGGTGCGCGCAATCGTGGAGACCAACAAAGGTAAGCTTTACGGCACGACCAAGATCGTAAAGGTAACCATCGGTGGCTGCGGAGGTTGATGTTTCCAGGTGCTATGCCGGAGAGCCGTCTCCCGGCCGGGGAATAATGTTCACAAACTGTAAATGAACGAAAACAAGGAGATTCAAGATGCCTCAAGGAATAGGAAAGATAAAGATCAGACTGCCCAGAACCGTGCGCAAAGGGCAGATAATCACCGTGAAGACGTTAATTATGCATCCCATGGAAACCGGATTAAGAAAGAACAAAAAGACCAAAAAAAAGATTCCGGCCTATTATATCAACGACGTGAGTGTCTATTACGGTGATCAGTTGATAACACATGAAAAATGGACAATCGCAGTGAGCACCAATCCATTTATGTCTTTCGATCTCAAGGTTGACAAAGCAGCGCCATTGAAGGTCGTCTGGAAGGATATCAAGGGAGGGGTTTATCAGAAGACCGTACAGATCGAGCCTCGTTAGGATGTAGGTCCACATGTTCTTGTCAATCGAGAGGGGAGGTAAGGAAAAAATGTATAAGAAGATATCAATTTTGTTAAAAATGCTTGTTTTTCCGGCCGCGGTTATGCTGGTCACGGGAACACTCGGCTCCATGACCGTGGCGCAGGCGGCCACGCAGTCTGGAAGCAAGATCGAACAATTAACGCAGAGTATGTCTTTTGCGGAGTATCAAAAACGCTACGAGAAGTATTACGGAGGTTTCACCGCGCAAATGGCGGAAAATGGTAATCCGGCTGACTTCCTGATCGATGACGGCAAGGATCTCGCCAATAAGGTGGTCGGCAGCAAGGGCAAATCGTGCGCGAGCTGTCATGGAAAAGATGCCTTGAAGTTGAAGGGCGCGGCCACGACCTTCCCTAAATACAGTGCAGACATCAAGGGAGTCATGACCATGGCCCTGCAAATCAACACCTGCCTGGAAAAAAAGATGGGGGCCAAACCATTGAAGTACGAGTCCTATGATCAACTGGCCTTGACCTTGTATGTCAAATCTCTCTCCAACGGTATGCCGATTAATGTCAGTATCGACGGCCCGGCCAAGCCTTTCTACGAAAAAGGGGAGATCGCTTATTTCAAGAGGCACGGGCAGTTGAACTTCAGCTGTGCGATTTGCCATGTCAAGTATGCCGGCTATAAGGCTCGGTCGAACCTGATCTCGAACAACAAGCACCATGCTGATCACTGGCCTTGCTATCGCCTGAAATGGGGCAAGACGGGATCACTGCAAAGACGATTCCGGGGCTGCATGAAGAACATGAGGGTCAAAAAGCCGCCCTTTCAGAGTGAAGAACTCCGGAACCTGGAGCTGTATCTGACCTACATCGACAACGGGGATGTTATCCAGGTACCGGGAATGAGGATGTAACGACAAGGCCCCAGAGAGGAAATTTCAGGAGATAATTTAAGATTGCATGTATATAACCGATGGAGAACACAATGAGTTTATCGCGACGGGATTTTATCCAGATGGCCAGCTTGGCGGCCGGCTCTGCCTTGCTGCCTCCGGCGGCCCTCGCCCGGGGATTGACGCCTGAAAATCTGCTGAAGTTTACGCCCAAGGGGCAATTGACCATCCTGCATACCACGGACAGTCATGCCCAGCTGGTACCGATCTATTACCGCGAACCGGATTCCAATATAGGCGTCGGTGCAAATGCAGGCAAGCCGCCCCATCTGACCGGCAAAGATTTCCTCCGGTATTACGGTATAAAGCCGGACACCATGGATGCCTACGCCTACACCTGTGACGACTATATTGCCCTGGCCAAGGAATTCGGGAAGATGGGCGGGTATGCCTATATTATGAGTCTGATCAACCAGATCCGCAGTGAACGCCCCGGCAAGGTTCTTTATTTCGACACCGGAGACACCCTGCAGGGTTCCGCCACCAGCCTCTGGACCCGGGGCGAAGATATGGTTCGGGTTCTGAACCAGATGAAGTGTGAGGCCCTGTGCGGACACTGGGAGTTCACCTATGGCGAAGAGAGAATCCAGGAGTTGGTCAAAATGATGGATTTTCCATTCCTGGCTCAAAACGTCAATGACGCTACCTGGGGAGAGCTGATCTTTAAACCCTACACCATCAAGTCAGTAAATGGCCTGAGCGTGGCCCTGATTGGTCAGGCCTTTCCCTATACTCCGATCGCCAACCCGAGACGCTTCCTGCCGAACTGGTCTTTCGGAATCAAGGAAGATCACATGCAGGCCGTCGTGAACGAGGTGCGAGCGAAAAAGGTCGACCTGGTCTTGGTTCTTTCCCATAACGGTATGGATGTGGACAAAAAAATGGTCAGCCGGGTCAAGGGTATTGATGTCATCCTGGGCGGTCATACGCATGACGGGGTGCCAAAACCGATAGTGGTCGGCAATACCCTGGTGATCGGCTCCGGCTGCTACGGGAAATTCCTTTCCAGGCTTGACCTCGAGGTGAAGGGAAAGCGGGTCGTCGGTTATTCCTACAGGTTGATCCCGGTGATGTCGGAGATGATCAAGCCGGATCCGGAGATGTCCCAGCTGATTCAAAAAATTCGTCGTCCCTATAAGAAAAAACTGGCCGAGGTCGTCTGCGATACCGAGACGCTACTCTACCGGCGCGGCAACCTGGATGGCAGCTTTGATGATCTGATCTGTGACGCCTTAGTCGATCACTACGGCGTCGACTTTGCCCTTTCTCCCGGGTTCCGCTGGGGACGGACGGTTCTTCCCGGTCCGGTCACGGTGGAGGATGTCTACTCCCAGACCGCATTGACCTATCCCAATACGTATAAAACTAAAATCAACGGTAAAACGCTGAGAAACGTCTTGGAAGACATTGCCGACAATATTTACAATGCCGATCCTTACCGGCAACAAGGTGGCGATATGGTTCGCAGCAAGGGTCTTAATTACACGCTGAAAGTGGATGGAACCATGGGCCACCGCATCAGCGATCTCAAGGTTCGGGGCAAGGCCGTTCACCCTGATGACCAATTCACTTTTTCCGGCTGGGCCTCCATGGCGGCACAACCGGGCCCCCCTGTTTACGATGTGGTTATGAACTATACCCGCAAGAAGAAAAAGGTGCGGGTGACCGTTGACCGGCCGAAGTTGGTCGGATTGTATTGACTTGCAAACGGAATGGCGGCCATGGCTCACGGACGATGTGGCCGGGTGACGATCCGCCCCTGTAGTTTTTGGATATTGATCATCAGGGTACCGTGAAAGCGAAGAAAAGTTGTGTTAACTATGCCTCCTTCTGTAGTAAACGCAATCAAGGCACAGCAGACACGGTACCCTGTGATCAATTGTTTGGCTGAAGATTAAAGTTCGAAGCTTGTTATTGTAACGAGTTAAGTTTAAGGTGCTCTTAAAGTCGAATTGACTTTAAGGGCACTTTTTTTTTATAATAAAAATAATTCACCCGCACCTCATCTTCGCCCGTTTTGTCCTCCTCACATCCGCCAAGGATAGATTCGGAGTGTCAAACCACGAATCCAGGGTACGGGTGAACTCGTATGGGCGGGGCATCCAGGATGATTGTCACCCTTTTATAAACTATTATAATATGAATCTGAATATTTTTCAAAAGTTTTTCCTTTTCTGGATGGCCATGTGCTGGATCATCCCGACTCCGGGTTTCGCCGTCTCGAGTTCTCCCGCCCCCCTCCACATGCTCGTGATCCCGATGGAGACCCCGTCCCGGATGTACAAGGATTTTCTGCCCCTGAAGCATTACCTGGGAAAGAAGCTCAACCGATCGATTGAACTGGATGTCGCGCGCAAGAATTCGGGAATCGCAACACTTTTCAGGGAAAAAAAGACCGATATCGCCTTTGTCTGCCCGACGCTGTATTGTGACCTGACCCAGGTTACATCCGTGGTCCCCCTGGTCAAATTGCGCATTAACGGCCGCGATCAGTATCGCAGTGTCCTGGTGGTGAGGAAGGATTCTCCGATCAAGCGGACAGCGGATCTTATCAACCGAACCCTGGTCTACGGGAGGTATAACTGCCCCGGCTCCGGTCTGTTACCCAGAATTATGCTGCAACGGGTCGGCTTGTCGGATAGTAATTTTTTTGAGGTGGTGAAACTCGGGAACGACGAGAGCGCCCTCCTCGCCGTGATGGCCAGGATGTTTGACGTTACCGGCGTACCGGAGATGGCCGTACGTTCCCTTGCGGGCAACAGCCTCAGAATTATCCGCTATTCCAAGCCGATTCCCCAGTATCTTTTCGTGGCGCGCGCGGGATTGGATAAGGATTTAATCAGCCGGATCAAAAAGGTTATGCTCGACCTGAACCAGGCGCCGGACCGCAAGGCTCTCATCGGCGGGATTGAAAAAGGGGTGGACGGATTCTCGCTTGCCCATGACAGTGACTACGACATCGTCCGCGTGTTGATTGAAAGCCTGAACCTGGGTAATACCCGATCATCATTCCGTAAAGGGGAGCATACCCTGGTTGTGGAACCTCTATATTATGGTGCGGATTTTTTCTGGCGGCTGAAACCCTTACTTTCAAAATTGCGCCAGGAGACCGGCTGGAATTATCACCTTCGGATTCCGAAGAGCATTGATGCCTTTCTGGAGATCAGGAAACAGGGCAAAGGAGACCTGTACTTGCAGGAATCAGGCTTCCTTGCCAGATTCAGGAATCCCGGCGATGAATTGCTCGGCCCGCTGGCGGTTGTCTCGCCGGAAATGAACGTCGGCGTTATTATTGCCGCCAGCTCAGGCAAGGTGAAAGACTTGCATGATCTCCGGGGGAAGAGGATAGGAGTGCCATCCCGCCTTGCGGAAGGAGGCTATATGGCCCAAACCCGTTGGCTGCGGAAACGCGGAGTTCCGGTGGACACGATCCGGCTGGTGAGCCTGGGGACCTACGAGAACGTCTTGATGAGTGTTTATCGGGGGAAGGTGGATGCGGGATATTTAACGCTTGGCACCCTTCAGAGACTGAAAAAGGATCTTCAGCCAAAACGTATCGTAATCCTTGGCAGGACTCCCCCGCTGAAGGATTGGGTAATCTCGGCCCGAAAAAATGTTCCAGACTTTGTAAAAAATAAGATTCGCAAGATCCTGGCCGGGAAGGATCTTTATCCCCGGAGGAATTGAGCAGCCGTGCATCTGTTCCGGAATTTTCATCGTTATACCAGTATCAAAACCAAGGGAGTGATCTATGTCGTTATCTTAATTCTGTTCATCTTTCTGACCGTCAGTGCCCTGGTGATGTCCACGGTAAAAAAAAATCTTGTTGAACAGCTCAATCAATTTCATTTGAGCATCGCCAGGAAGCTCGCCCAGACAGCCTCGGATGTCCTTCTTTCCAGGGACTATGGGCACCTGATGGAGCAAATCAGGCAGTTGAAGTCCTCCGGTGAGGTGTCCAGGGTGCAGATCATTGACAAGCGGCACATCATCATCGTTTCGGACCAGGTCTCCGAGATTGGCAGAAAGGATGCGACGCTGACGAAATTGCTGATCCCTCAGAGAAAAAAATTCCGTGTTCCGGCGAAGGTCGGGAAGGATATCCTCATGCCGATCGAGATTGACCGGGACCTCCTGGGAGCACTGAGGGTCGGCTTTGACTGGTCGGCGGAGAACAGGCGTATTGACCGGGAACTGGGCCGGACTATCCGGCAGATTCTTTATCTCGCCATGGTCATCTTCATCCTGGGCATTGGCGGGGCCTTTATCATTTCCCGGGCGCTGACCCGGCCGATCATCGAACTTTCCAGGGAAATTGAAAAATTCGACGAAGAAATTTATCCCCGCAACGGTTCCCGGAATTCCAGTGCCTATAAAGATGAGAGCCTGCAGCTTCGGTCCGCTTTTACCAGGATGATGACGAACCTAAGAAAATACCTGGATAAAAATAAGAAAATTTCCGAGGAACGGGAAAAATTGACCTGCATGGCGGCCATTGGCCAGATGTCCGCTCAGATTGCCCATGAAACACGGAACAGCCTTTATGCGATCCGCGGGGCGGTTTCCGGCCTGGAAAAGACGGACAGCTTTTCTGAAAGACGCGACTATATGGAGATAATCAAAGAGGAAGCCCAGGAAATGACCATGATGTCGGACGACTTTCTCCAGTTTGCCCGAACCCCCGAACCCGAACTCGTCCCCTGCCATGTTGGTGACGTGATACAAAGGGTAGCGGAGCTGCTTGATCCGGACCTGGAGGATGCTAATATCACGGTGAAAAAGCTGGGACAAGGAGTCCCGCCGGTGATGGCTGACGCGACTCTCCTGAAGCGGGCCTTTATGAATCTTTTTTTAAACGCAATTCAAGCCATGGAAGAGGGGGGAACGATTACGGTGCAATACCAGGTGGCGGGAGAATTTGTTAAAATCAGCGTCCAGGATGATGGGCCCGGGGTTCCCGAAGAGATAAATTTGAAGGTCTTTCAGCCCTTTTTTTCCACAAAGATCAATGGCACAGGCCTGGGCCTGCCCACGGTCTACAAACTGCTCGTGGCCCAGCACGGGGAGGTGGATCTGGAGGACTCGGAGTTCGGGGCGCGGTTCGTAATTCAACTACCTATTGCAAAAACCAGCGAGGCGTAAAAAAATATGCGTACAATTCTGGCCGTGGATGATGAAAGAAATGTTCGCAAGGTCCTTTCAAATTACCTGAAAAAGGAGGGATTTGCGGTGGAGACCGCCCGCAATTACGAGGAGGCGGCACACAAGATCAGCGAACTGAATATTGATCTGGTTCTCACGGATATGCGTCTGCCCGGGCAATCCGGCCTGAACCTTCTGCAATGGATTAAAAGGCAGCAGCCCTCGCTGCCGGTGCTCGTGATCACGGCTTACGGCAGTATCGATAATGCCGTGGAGGTGATGAAAAACGGGGCCTCCAGCTATCTGACCAAGCCGGTAGATATGGATGAGATGATGGCCCTTATCCGGCATACCCTGTTGAAGGAGCAGGTAATAAAGAGCCCCCAAACGGCAGAGGAGACAGAGGAACGGTTTGGAATTATCGGCAGCAGTCAGGCAGTCGATGAGGTTATTTCCACGATCAAAATTGTGAGTTCAAGCCGCGCTAATATATTGATTACCGGGGAGTCGGGCACAGGCAAGGAACTGGTGGCCCGGGCGATCCATTCCGCCTCTGCGCGCCGGGACTTTCCTCTTATTGCGATTAACTGCGCGGCCATTCCCTCGGAATTGATCGAAAATGAGCTGTTTGGTCATGAAAAAGGAACCTTCACCGGCGCCGTTTCCAGGGAGACCGGCAAGGTAGAGATGGCGGACCGGGGGACCCTGTTCCTCGATGAGATCGGCGAGATGCCCATTGCCATGCAAATCAAACTCCTGCGTTTTTTACAGGAGCGGGTTTTTTACAGGATCGGCGGCCGGGACCAGCTGGCATCGAACTGCCGGATTATCGCCGCCACCAATCGCGACCTGGAAAAAGCGGTTGAAAACGGCAGGTTCCGGGAGGATCTCTTTTATCGCTTGAATGTAATCCAGATCAAGACCCCGACCTTGAGGGATCGAAAAGAGGATATTCCCCTACTGGCCGAGCACTTTCTGGATAAATATTCGGGGGAAAACAAAAAATTTATCCGCGGCATAGATCCGTTGGCACTCGAGGCGCTTATGCAGTATGAGTGGCCGGGGAATATCCGGGAATTGCAAAACATCATTGAGAGGGGGGTAGTTTTGTCTCGTCTCGATATGATTGTCCTGGAAGACCTGCCGCAGAAACTGCAAAACAATTTGTTAGAGTCGAGGGGTGAGGGGCAGCCGCCGGAGGATCAGGAACTTCTGGAACTCGCGGGGATGTCCCTTGCCGAGCTTGAACGGATTGCCGTTCTCAAGGCCCTGAAGCATGAGAACTGGAACCAGACTCGCGCGGCCAAAAGACTTGGAATTACCCGCCGGCAGTTGAGAACCAAAATGGAAAAATATCAGCTGTTATAATCGGTAACAGTTCATCAGGAGAATTGTCGCCCCTCCCTCCAGCAGCTGGAACCACCAACTTAAAAGGACATTTTGGGACAACTCAAAAGCTCCAAGTGTTCAAAAATGGACAATTACGGGCGATTTTATGTCCTGAATGGCTGGCATGTCCCTTGCAGCTTTGCAATGTAACACTATGAGACAAGTTCAGTAGTTAGTGTCCATCCCGAAACGGTTTTTGTCCGATCTCGGCGTTATGTTAAGAAAATAATCCAGGGAATATCCAGCCTGCGGTTATTTTTTTTTCGCCTGCCTTGATCTCGAACAAAAATCTTCGTTGCCGGCCGGACACCTGTTTGCGCTCAAACGTCGTTACCGATTAATCATAATATTTCTTAAAAAGAGGGTGAGATGTCAAAAGAAAAACTCAGGGAGGGGATAGTTATAGCTCTGATAGCCGTAGGCTTTGTCGTGACGCTATATCTTATTTTCAAAATTAAGTCTTATGCGGGGATTGATTTCTCGTCCGCGTCGGAAGACAAAATAGCCATGGCCAAAAGTTCGATCCATACCATTCTGGTGCTGGGCGGCCTTATTATTGGCGGCATCATGGGTGCTGTTGTCCAGCGCTCCAAATTCTGTATCGCCGCGGCCTGTCATGCCCGGATAACCATCGGCGACCTCTTCCAGACGCGCTCCTATGCCATGGCTTTATTTGTGGCCATTCTGGGTACGCAAATTTTATACAAAATGGGACAGGTTGATATCCAGTACAGCATCTATGTGTCCTCTCCTTTTACCTGGCTCGGTTACATTATCGGCGGCTTTACTTTTGGAGTAGGAATTGTCTATACCGGCGGTTGTGCCAGCAGGATCCTGGTACGCGCCGCCGAAGGGGACTTGGGGTCGATGGGTAGCGTAATGGCTTTTATTCTCGCCTCCGGAGCCACCTTATGGGGCATATTGGCCTACGTCCGGGTTGATTATCTCAACTCATTGACACTGAACTTCAAGAGCCAGTACATGCCGGAAATTTTTTCGTCAATCCCCTGGTGGTTAATTCTCCTGGCTCTTGAAATTATATTGCTTATTTTTATGCTGAAGGCTCCGAAGGACTCTGAATGGTGGGGCTGGCAGTGGCCATCGGCCGGAGCAGCTATCGGTCTTACCATTGTCTTTGCCTGGTGGCTCAACGGAGCGGCCCACCTGGTCCTGCCGCATATCGACAGCTTTTCCTTCACCGGCCCTGCCGATCCGACCTTATTGCAAAAGTGGCGACCCAAGAGTCTTACCTTTGCCCTGGCCGATGCCGAGAGTTTTCGCTACATCATTCTCTGGACCGGGGAGACAATCAACTTCGCCATTGCCACGGTATTTGGCGTTCTGGCCGGCTCGTTCCTGGCCGCCCGGATCAGCGGCACCTTTAACTGGGTGGCGCCGCAGCTTCAGCAGTTCAAATTTAATCTTTTTGGTGGCCTGCTCATGGGATTCGGCGCGGTAGTAGGGCTTGGCTGCAATATCGGCCAAGGCTTAAGCGGCATTTCAACAATGTCTCT
>VAPE01023250.1_pt1 | contig 11067 bp, 14 predicted proteins | sample 3393911 | NCBI WGS metagenome assembly VAPE01 (sample SAMN08290436, study PRJNA428436) | hydrothermal vent metagenome | isolation source: Deep-sea hydrothermal vent chimney | place: Atlantic Ocean: South-mid Altantic Ridge | reverse complement strand
TAGCATCATAAGCTTCTACAATACCTTCTCCAATACCTCTAACTTTACCCCATTTCTCAACAAGTCTATCCGCTCTTTGTCTTCGTTCGGAAAGAAATTGTTTACTTTCCTTTAACGTATTCTCTTTCATTGCTGTTCGCATAAAAATCTCCTTTTAAATTCAATAAAATATCTTATAGCTTGTTGAAACTCTTATATTCTTTTATAGTTTCTAAATATTATACATATGCAATAATATTATAGTAAATTCATATTAAACATTACTATCACTATATACTTAGTATGGAGAAATAAAAAAAGTAGAGTATTTTATTACTCTACTTTAAATTAATTTTATAAACTTAATTTATATATACTTTTTTATTTTTAATACCCTAATTAATTTTATTAACTTGCCCGTTGAGCAACAATATCAAGTCTGTATCCAGCGGTAAGAGTAAAATTAGCACCATTCGCTACTATTATTTGTCCATTTGTAGGATAAGTAATTACAGCATCTGCGGGGGGGAAAACTGTTACAGTATCTGTGCTATCTCCAATACTAGCTAAGGGAATACCTACTCCACTACCATCATATAGTTGTATATTTGCAACTAAAGATATATCCACCTGAAAATCAAAAAGTACATATCCATCAGCAACATCTTGAGCAGTTACTGTATAACTAGTTCCATAGCTTACCCCGTTTGTAGGTCGTAATAATTTTGTTGACATAATTTATTCTCCTTTTATATTTTTATCTATATTTTTCAATAAATTTATTAAATAATTCTCATTCTTTATATCCAATCTTTTCTTTTCACCCGGCTAAAACTTATATCAGCATCAGTATTTTCTTTAATCTTATTCTTTTCTATATCCTCAATTTTAGTTTTTATTCCCCTACGATGTGTTCTATTAGGAGAAGGTGTATTCTCGTAAAGAGATTTTAAATGCAGATATGTTTTTTGTGCCTCAAATAAAGTCCTGCATTTTAAGATTTCTTCTTTAATAACCTCTACTCCTGAATCATTATCATAAAGATCATTATAATAATCTAAAATAGTGTTTTTATTTACTCTTCCAATCATAATATTATTTTCTTTTCTAGACCTATCTCTTTTTATTATTATTCTAGAGGATCGCTTATCAGTATGTTTTAATTTGGTAGCTTCTTTTTTTAAATCCTCACATTGTTTTTCCAGGGAATCGGAAAAAATAGATAGTTCTCTATATTCTGTAGCTGAAACTTTTCCATTTGATTCCGCCTTTGCAATATCATACAAATCTTTAAGCTTTTCCGTATATACTTTAAGATCATCTAACATAATTAAAGATGTATCAAATTTCTCCTGTAATTTTTTATAACTCTCCTCCATTTCTTTATATGATTTTTCTATCTCACTTTTTTCTTTTTCAACTGTTTCTTTTGATTCTTTAACTAAATCAAATTGCTTACCTTTTTCAGCTAATTTAGTTACTTTATCTTCAACATCTTCTATAGCATTTTTTACTTTTTCTTTTAAACTATCTGCAAAATCAATATCTTGAAAATTTTCTAATACATCTTTATAATTATCAAGTTTTTCTTTTAAAGATTCAATTTTTTCAATATTTTTAAGTTGAGACTCTACATACCATTTAAAGTTTTTTTCCAAAAGTATATCTTGTTTTGCCATCTTATTATTCTCCTTTTTTTTAGTATCTATACTATTAGTCTTTTCTTTATGAGAAAGTAAGACATCATTATCAATATTTTTATCTTTAATATCTTTAATATCTTCAACTTTCTTTATCTCTATATTTGTTAAATTAAATTCCATATTCCCAAAAACACCATATGAAGGATTTAAAACCCAATCCGCAGGTCTTTCTAATTCATAGGTATCCTCATCTATAGTTTTACCATCGGCTTTAAAATCTCCATAACCTACAGAAGACATCCCTAATTTAGCACCTGCCTCTAGAGCCTGCTGTGCATGTTCTCCCCATTTACCAAAAAGGTAAGCATCCGCTAAAGTTAAACTTTTATCTTCATTCATTCTAATACTATGCCAAACACACCATGCATCTTTAACGGATCCATCATTATCACCCTCGGGGTGATCGCATAATCCAAATGCACCCTCCCATATTTCCTTTTGCTCTTTTATAATTTTTTCCCATAAACTAGAGGAATAAATTCTTTCATTATAATTTTCTCTATCCGGCCTACTAATAGGAAAGGTATAAGCTCCAATACATTTATATTGTTTACCATCATGTTTAACTATTTGTGTATTTTCTTTAAGTGGAATTTTTTTAATAACAGAGGAAGATAAATAAAAGTTTTCAATTAATTTATATTTTCCATCTTCTCTTTTTTCTAGTAATTTCTTATCCATTACATACCTCTTTTTAATTAGTTTTTTTAAAAACTTTAATTATATCTCCATCTTCAACAATAATATTTTCAATTCTACTAATTTCTTTTATGAAAATTCTTTTATATTCTTCTTTCTTATCCTTACCTAAAACTTCTTTACTTATAATATTCAAAGCTTTATCTACTTTTTTCATAAACTTATTTGAAAGTGGATCATCGGAGAAAGCTAATCCTTTCATAAGAGAAACCATTTTGCCCTGCTCCTTATTAGAACCCCCAAAAGTAGTATCCCCTAAATCTTTTATAATTTTCTTAATGTCAATTTCCTTATCTATAAATTTCATAAATTACTCCTATTATAATTAGTCTTTACTTTACTATAAAGTTACTCATTTAATTTTCTATTTCCTTCCCTTGAGGATAAAGCTTTTAATATTGCCTTTTGTTGATAATCCTCTACGATAGATGATTTGAAATGCCTATCCAGGAATACTCCTTCCTGTATTTTATTCTCTCTCATAACGGTATAAAAAGCTTCTTTTATAATTTTATTATCCATTCTTTCCTTTATAATATTTCTAACTCTTTTTTTACTATTATCTGACATTTTCTCATTTTGTGTTTTTGTTTTTGTTACCCATTTCTTTATATTATCAGGATCTAAAAAAGATAATTTAGAAAATATATCAACTACAACATCGGGAGGCAATGCCTCATCTCTACCTAAACCTAAAGCACTTTGTAAATTACTGATTAAATCACTTGCTAATCTCATGGTATCACTTCTAGTTCTTATCCTATCAGAAGTTTCTTCAATTATAGGAAAAGGCATAGTTACCTCGAAAGGAGTATTAACATCATAATCCCCAGTCATTACAAATTGTAACTTCACAAGTTGTATCAATTCATTAAGAATTGAAGATTGCAGACTAAAAACAGCTCTACCAAAAGGTTTAAACTGATGTAAAAGTGCTTGCCCGGAAGTACCAAAAGAAGCTCTATCAACAATTAAATATCCCTTTGGAACTCTTGTACCTAGTATCATATCATCTCTAAGCATTTCCACATCAGCTATATCTCCAATATCCATTCTATTCTCTAACAAACTATAATCTAGTAACCCTTTCGGAGTCCATATCGCTCCCCCTACTCCAAATTCATCTAATCCTGTTTGTTCAACCCCCAAATTAAGATATTCTTCTCTAGCCTCATTAACTTTATTCCATTTCTCAACCTCTGTCATATTTTCATCAACTTCTACCTCAAAATGTTCTTTTGGAAATTTATATACTCTTGCCATAGCCATTAAATTTTTACTGGACTGTAATTGCCGAAAAGGAGAAATAGAATTAATAAATAAAGGTCTTCCATAGGGATAAAATTCAGATTTACTTGTAAATCTTCTAAAATGACTTACATTCCACGGTGCCAGATATAAACTTTCAACCTGAAAACCAAAGAGATAAGAGATAAAATATTTAGATATATCATCTTTATTTTCTTGAAGCATATCATTTAAAACTTGAAGTCTTCTATCTTTGTTTAAAAGATTTGAATATACTTTATTAGATTTTTTTATCTTTTTCTCCGCATCAATAGCATTAAATTCAATTCTATCTTTTACTGAATATACATCTACAGGTATAATTTTTGTTATACCTTCTTCTTTATTAGAAGGAGTAATCCAGAAATGATCCCCATATAATACTAAATCAAAAGCAGTCGATCTAAGTATAGATTGAGTGATACCAATTTTATTATAAAATTCTGTAATATACTTTTCAACATTTCTATCCTTAGCAGTTACTGTTAGAATTTGTGATTGTGAATCGGCTTGAACAGTTTCATCAGCGTATAACTCCGTAGCCATCGATATTACTGTATTATTGTAATACATATAACCTAAATCATCATATCTACTAACTCTATTTTTTAAAGTTTCCTGTGTATCTAGATTTTCTTTTATCCACCACTCCCATACCTTCTTAATGCTACCGGGTAGATCCGCTCCCACCATTTTAGGTTTACTACCTCTTGACATTTCCCCAGGAACAGGTGAATGAGTTTTATTAAAATTTTTATTCTTAGATTGTCCTATATTAAAGAATGTACGAAGTTTATTAAAAAATGATTTTTGATTTTCTGCCATAATATACCTTTTATTTTTCTATAGTCTTATTATATTAGTAGTGAGTCATAGAAATAATTAAAGATATATTATTGGATTAGCTTACTAAAGGATTATTATTAATAGCGAATCGTTTTTTAACACCATAACTACTAGAAGGTGAGGTATCATAATTAAATGTACTCTCATGAAAATTATAAGGAATTTTTATAATAGTTTGTGAAAAATCTCTTTTCATGGAATCACCACATTTATTACAGACTATATTTTTAGAAGCTTCCCCCATATTAAACAAAAAATCATGACTATATCCACATTTAAAACATTTATATGTATAATTTATCATAGTTATCCTTTCTTTTTTTTTATTTTTAATTAGGATAAATTCCTAATTCAGCATAATCTTCAGCATCTACACTTTGTTTTACCTGCATACTTAGTTCAACCTGAACATTCGCAGTATATAATACTGCGTACCCTTCCCTCCAATCATTATATATTTTATCTTTTTCAGTTACTACTTGATTATTTCCATCAATTAATACATCGGTAACCAATATTGCACTATCCCCTGCTACTTTAATCCAAAAATCTTTTCTTTCCAAATTATCCATTCTAAAATATTTTCCTATATCTTTTATAATATCATCAAAATCATCATATTCATTTTTTAAATTCATACTATAATTATCAAGTATTATATGTCTATCCACAGGGATATAAAAATTTTCATAAATTTCTACCCCCTCATAAGCTATAATCCATGTCCTATCATATATAGTATTTTCTTTTATATTTCTTATTCTTTTTTCCTTTATAGAATAATATTCAGGAGCTTCTCCTACAGATATAAGATAATTTCTTAATATTTCATTATTTTCATCTTCATCAATAATATTATAATTTTTATATACATAAGTAATAAATCCATTTAAAGAAGCTCTACCTTCCCATTCCCAATCAGTAACCCCTAAATTATAAACAAAAGTTTTAGCATCTTCAATAGAATCAATACTATATTTTATATATTCTTTTATATTTCTCATTCTTTTTTCCTTTATATTTATCCAATTTTTATTCTTTTTAAGAGAATTAATTATTTCTCTAGCTTTTTTAGAAATAGATGGTTCTTTCGTTTTATTCCATCTCTCTAAATTTAATAAAGCAGCCATTACTTCTTTCTTCCCTTTAGTTTTTGCTAAATCAATAAAATGATTTAAAGGCATATCCCAAAAATTCTTATCCTCTGGAATATCTAAAACACCAGGATTTTTAACTTTAATATTTTTGGTATCCACCTCAATAAAAGAATTCTTTTTTAAATCAATTTTAATTCCTTCCCCCTTTTCAAGAAAATATTTTCCCTTATTAGTATTAATACATAAATTATTTTTAAGTAATATAATTTCTTGTATTGTTCTCATTAATATCCCCTTTTATTACCATATTCTTTGTCTAAATCATCCATAATTTCTTTTTCATCAGACCAATACTCAAAATGACCACTATCATTAAAATAAACCAAATCTCTATTTTCTTTAGACATATAATAATCAATATTTTCAATTACATAACTAAATTCCTCATAAGATAAATCTTCTATTTTTTTAAGTAAATCTTGAGATAATTGCACCTCTTTTTCCCCTAATGGAAGAAAATAATAAACAAGTTCACCGTTATCCGGGGAATGCTCTATATCTATACCTGGAGTATAGTCTATATTAATAGTAGCGTTATCAAAAGCAAATTCTGAAATTTCATTTTTTGAAAGATTATATTCTCTACCTTTTTCAAGTAAATCATCTGACATTTCTACATCTCTAAAATCACTATCAGAGATAAGAAAAGTAGTGTCTTCTCCAAAATCATCACTATGATAATAGTCTATCATAACTTCCGTATCTTTATTTATTTCCTCAACTATAGAATCTAGATATGAAATAATAATTCCTATAATTTCTATAGAATCTTTTCTTATATCTCTATTTCTTTCATCTTTTTGTCTATATAATTTAATAGCTGTTTCTAATACTCCACTAGAAGGAGGATCTCCTATTTCTTTAATATATGCAGTACTAAATATTTTCTCAAACTCCATTTTTTCTTTATCATCTATGAAAAATAAATTATCTGATTCTACCTCAGCATGTTCGTTTCCAAATCCAAAAGTTCTTTGCATATTATTATCTGAAATTTTAACTCTATCCCCTTTCTCTAAAATAATAGCAGTATCTCTATTTTTAGTCTTACCATTAATTTTTACTTCTTTATTTATTAAAATCTCTTTTAAATTATTTTTCTCTCTATTTAATCTCATTCTATAATCTCCTTAATTAACATTTCTTTTAATTCTTTTCCTACTCTATTAGTAGTAGTAAATTCTAAAAGATAGTCTTTTAGGGAAAGACTTCCATTCCTATTTTCTGTATCTATAGATATTAAGCTATCATCTTTAATTTTGTGTACCTGCCTAATAAATATATCTTTATAAAATTTATAGGCACTTTCTATATCAGGAGCATCCTCTATATCCCATATCGAAAAAGGAGTGGAAGCATTTTTACTTTCTATTATTTTTTTACCATATTCTATAGTACAATAATTTAAAAACATAGGAACTTTAATTGTTTCATATATACCATTCCGTATACTACCAATAATGCTATCTTTATCTTTTTCATCATATCTAGTAATATAGGGAGTACCTATGTAATGACTGCTCCCTTTATGCACGTGTCCAAAAATCTTAACACCTTTAAATTCTGACATATCAATAAAATTATTAAATAGTGTTTGTGTTTCATCACCTATATGTGCAAAAATGAAATCATATTTAATTCTACCCTCTGATTTTAGTTTTTCAAGTTTATCTATAGTATCTTGTTTTTTATACATAAAGGGTATAATCAAACATTTATATTTATTAATTTCTGTAATAACTATATCTTTATAAATTTTAATTCTTTCATTTACTTCTAAAGGAAGTAAACCATTCCCCCCCCTTTTACTTATATCATGATTCCCTAAAATGATATGAATTTCTTTAAAGTTTAATTTATTAAAAAACATATCTATCATTAATTTATTAATTTTTCCATTAGATACGGAATTATGGAGTATATCCCCCGTTTGTATCAAAATATTATTTTTATTATTAAAATCTTTAGAAACAAACCATTCCATAAACTTTTTACTTGAGGAATAAAAAGGTTCCTCTGTTTTAAGGTGTAAATCTCCTATTATTATAATTTCTGAATTATTGCCCATATAAACCTTCCTTTCTTAAAAATTATTATAGTAACTTTTTCTTATATCTTGATAGCCATTCCTCTGGAGTAATTTTAAGAGCATCTTTATTCAAATCCCACATATTTAGTAATCTACTATATTCAGATTTAGGTAAATGAATAATTAATGGAATTAATTTTCCTACACATGATGCTAATTCATATTCATAATTATCTATAAGTACATAATACATATCCTCGGGTTCAAGGATCCAACCTACAAGTTTTTTTATATGAAAATCATCTAAAACTAAAGTATTTCTATACACATTTACGAATTGTCTTGTAAGATTTTGCTGTTTAAGGTTCCATGTCTCCATATCTGTCATATACAATCTTTAGCTATGCTTATCCCCGTAAACACCGCTATAAGTATTTGTTGGATCATATACTTTTTTTAAATTTGTAGGCATAGCCTCGGCATCCGGGTCCGGAAAACTATCCTTTGGCATTATTTTTATCGTTGGATTCTTAAGTGGCATTGTGTCTGTTTTTAAATCTGAAAAGGGACACATACTTCTAAATATTTTCTGCAATTCTCCGAATTCAGTCTCGGTTAATTCAATTTTTTTCTTTCCAATCACTATTACTATTTTACTTTTCATCTTTCTTTTTCTCCTTTTTTAATTTAATAATTAATGGCTTGTACTTCTTTTCTATAGACCTCGCCAATTGCCTATCACTTAACATAGGTTATCCCCATAGGTTTATAATTATCCTACAATATCATTTGTAACCCCCTCTCATCATCCCAGTTCCTGCATCGCTATAAAAATCTATTCTCGAAACCGGTCTATTACAAATAGGACAAAAACCAAAATAATTATAATCTACTTCCCCGTGCACTGGGCAAAAACTCTTAATATATGTAATCATACTGAAATTTCCTGTGAAATATTTGTACCCATAGGATAATAATAAATATATTTTATCCATGTAAGTTGCTTACCACACCACGGGCAAATGTTGAATATCGGAATTTCTATCATACCGTGTACTGAACAATAATAGTTCGTATATGCATTCATACTGCAACCCCATGAGAAATAATTGTTTTCACATTTGTATGCAAATATCTTATCACATCCCGTTCATAGCATCGAGGACAAGTTGTGAAAGCGGGGTGAACTATCCAGCCATGCACAGGACAATAACTCCTAATATATATTACCATACCATTTCCCCCTCATAACTTTCTATATCTATATTAGTAGAAGTCTGGTAATCACCATAATGCCCCATTTCAATGCACCAGGGGCAATATGGATATGAAAAAAAATCTATCTGTCCATGAATCGGACAAAAGTATCCTGTATATGTATACATATTTTCCCTCTTACTATTAATATAATATTTAGTAATAAAAAAGTCAATAAAAAATCCTGATAAATAGAAATAATTATCAGGATTAAAATAAATTTATTTTAAATAAAATTAAGTTTTTAACGTTTTAAACGTTTTTCTATTCTTTCTTTATTGATCCTTGCCCTTCGCTCTCGACTTATTTTATCCATTCTATTACCAGGATTCCGTGTGCGGTTTTCATTTTTGGGAATAATTTCTATTACATCTCCTTTCTCAAGAATAACTTTTGTTCCCGGAAGTGCTACATCCTCTGTAATTGTTAATTTAATAATCTTTTCCTTCATTATTTATTTACTCCTTTTTTTAATTTAAATATATAATATTAGTAGTGTTAAATAAAAAAAGTTTAAAACCAATAACTTCCAAAACCCCATGTCTCATTAGTATTCATTACATCGGATAATTCCCCCTCTACTTTTATAGGGATACCTTTATATTCAGGTATATCTTTCTCAAAAAAAGAAGGAATAACTTTTTGTAAAAGCTTTATCTCATCCCTGTGTATATATAATAGAATTGAATCATGTACCATACCAAATAATTTACTTTTTAATTGTATTTTTTTCATATATTTATGAAGAGCTATCATTCCTAGATGCATAACAGAAATCTCAAAATTTTGAACAGGAGAATTAACAGAAATATTTTTAAGATTTTTTATATTAATTTGATTATCATTACCGGAGTATAATAATTCAGGTAATCTTCGTATAGCTCCAAAAGAGGATCTAACATAACCATTTTTAATAGCAAAAGAAATTGATTTATCAATTAAATCTTTTAAGCCTGGATATGTTTTAAAATATTTTTTCTTTATATCTATAGCTACTGTCCAGTAATAAATAAAATCTCTATTATATTTTTTAATATCCTCTATAAAATTATTTCTTTTATACCACTCTGTTTTTTCATTTTGTTTTAAATTATCATTTAATACTTTCGTTTCCATCATATTATATAGGGATTGTAAATTATTCTTTTTAATATAATTTTTACATTCCATAAGACTCCATTCATTTTGTAAACTTTCTTTTGCAAAATTATAAGCAGAGGATCCAAATTCTAAGGAAAAATTTATTGGTTTAGCTTTAAATCTAATTTCCGATATTTCTGGTTCTCCCTTTCTCCTTAAAAATTCTTCTATAGAAATATCAGATTTTAGAATTTGCTGTGCCGTTATACTATGCATATCCCCATGTAACTCGGTAAAGATTTTTCGCATATTCTTATCCCCGGATAAAATTGCTCCAATTCTTAACTGAAAACCAGCGGTATCAACCTCCCCTATTACATAATCTTTTGAAGGTACGGTAAAAATTGACCTAATTAATTTTGCATTTTCTCCATGTTTCGGCCAATTCTGAGAATTAGGGTTTTTAGCCTTATTTCTATGTGTTTTCGTAGCCATAACCATATATTCTGGATATATTTTATTATCAGATTTTCTATACTGCCATATCCCGGAATTAATTTTTTCGTAACCTATAAAAGTTTTTTGTAAAGTAGATAATTCTCGATATTTTAATAATAAGGAAGCTTGCTTATATCCCTGCCTCTCCCATTTCTTAAGAATATTATCATTAGTTTTATAATAAAATTCTTTTAAATTATTTTTCTTTAATAATTTTGCTCTTTCAACTACAGACCATCCCCTCTTTTCTAAAAAAGTACCTAATTCTTGACCACTATCTATATTTAATTCTGATTCTTTAATATTAAAAGACTCATATATTTTTTTCTTTATTTTTATTATTTTTAATTCTAAACTTTTAGAAATATCTTTTACTGTCTCCCAGTTAATAGGAATTCCCACCTCTTCTATATCTATATACATATTTACGGAAGGTATTACAATATCATAATAATATTTATTTAAACTCCATTCATTTTCTACAGGAAAATCTTTATCAATTTTATCCATTTGTTTCTGCATAGCTTCATAT